>Ga0209026_1000066_pt1 | contig 207691 bp, 203 predicted proteins | sample AraplaCL_Col_mCL_FD_184262 | JGI IMG/M metagenome (GOLD analysis project Ga0209026, IMG submission 184262) | Arabidopsis root microbial communities from the University of North Carolina, USA - plate scrape CL_Col_mCL (SPAdes) (version 2) | ecosystem: Host-associated > Plants > Roots >... | reverse complement strand
CAGATGAATGGCGCTCGATACCTTGTTGACGTTCTGCCCGCCCGCGCCTTGTGCGCGGATGGCAGTCAGTTCGACTTCTTCGTCGGAAATGTAGAGGGTGAGAATGGCGGCGGCCTGGCGTGGCAATGCGCTATTTTAACGGCTGGGTGATAACGGCGCGAGACAGGATGTCGTGTTCTTTCTGCTTGTCGATATGGTTAAGTAATTGTGGCATTTGCTGTTCACCTCAATGAACTATTCATCGCCGCTCCAGATCGGCCTCAAGTAATAGTCCAAATCTAGCCTACTGCCCTCCACAATGGCGTGAAGCAGTGTATTCTTTTGTTCGCTAGTTAACGTTTGCGCAAGCGTCTCGGCGTTATTGTTTATCCCAGACAGTTTCCCTGCATGGTGCAATACAGCAACGCTTTCGCAAACACAAAGATGAAAAAAACTGGAAGTCGAACGCAAATGGGGCGGTGACTATCAAGTACCAATAGAGAGCTCTAGGCCGCTGAGTAACATGCTTTAGCGGATTTAAGACTTCTCAAAAAGAATAAAAGGGAAACGGGAAAACACATGTTATTAAAAACAGTTATAGCAATCGGGGTTGCTATTTTTTCGCCTTTGGCGTTTGCAAGCAGCGGAATTGAAGCCGTTCTTCACGATGGACTCACGATGACTTTCATCGCGATTAATCTATCGTTGACGGTATATTTCACCTTCGTGCGGTTTAACCGATTTGCGGTCCAGCACGGACCAGAAATATTGACAACGGTTGGGATATTTGGATGTTTTCTAGGTATCGCACTCGCGTTATTACACTTCGACTCGGCAAAAGTATCGTCGAGCGTGCCGCATTTGCTAGAGGGTGTAAAGACCGCATTTTGGGCTTCTGTAAGCGGAGTCTTTGGCTCTCTATGTATTCGCTTACGGCATCATCAACAAAAAACCCCAATTCCACAAAGTAGCGGTGCGCCCAAATCAGCCAGTTTAGATGACGTTGTAGCCGCAACCCAAGCTCTGCAAAAAAGCCTATCTGGCAGCGAGGAAGGCAGCCTACTCTCTCAGCTAAAGCTCATGCGACAAGAACAAAATGATCAATTAGTTGCGCTGCGTGGCTCATTTGACGCATTCGCAAGCAAGATGGCAGAAGATGGATCGAAGGCGTTAATTGAGGCGTTAAAAGAAGTGATTAAAGACTTCAACACACAGATCAACGAACAATTCGGCCAAAATTTTCAGCATCTAAATATGGCTGTTGAAAAACTCGTGATATGGCAACTTCAATATCGAGAAGAACTAGACAGGCTACAAACAGTACAACAGTCTTCAGCAACTGATTTACAGAATGCGGCAAACGGAATGTCATTAATGGTAAGCCGCGCAGACGGCTTCACCGAAGCTGCTTCAAGTCTCGAACAATTACTTCGAGGTATAGCTCAGCAATACGTAGCTATCGAGGAGTCTCAACGGTCCCTGTCGACTGTGCTGATTGAAATGAAAGATGTAACTCCATTATTCGCGAAAAAATTAGAAGATCTCGCTGATGCAATGAAACTAGGCGTTGCAAGAGTTCAATCGGATGTCAGCGATGTAGTTAGAAATTTCGGTACTCAAATGCAAGGATCTTCGGCAGAAATGAAACAGCTGCTCACCGAAACTATCAAGCTGTCTCAGAAACAAGTGAACGACGAAATGCAGAAGGGACTAGATACCGTCAGACAAAGCGTTGTGTCTTTAGACAAGGGGTTACAAGAAGAACTGACAAAGAGCTTGGAATCACTTGGACGCCAGTTGGCTTCGTTGTCCGAAAAATTCGTAGCAGACTACAGCCCATTAACGGATCGGCTACGCGAAGTCGTTCGACTCGCTAGCGCCCAGTAATCATGGACATGGAGCAGAGTAATCAGTCGCATTGGATTCCGTTGGCAGATCTAATGACAGGACTAATGATGGTCTTCATGTTGCTAACCGCGGCCTTTATGCTTCGAGTTGAGCAGACGACTACCCTAGTGGTGAATGAATTCGAAGAGACTAAAAATGACATGTTGCAAGCGCTTCAAAAAGAATTCTCTCGAGATTTGAAGCAGTGGAATGCAGAACTACTGGGCGATATGACGATTAGATTTAATGATCCAACTGTACTGTTCGCCACAGGCTCATCTGAACTTAAACCAAAGTTTAAGCAAATGCTGAGGGAATTTTTCCCTCGTTACGTAAAAATGCTCACGTCAGACAAATATCGGGAAGCGATAAAAGAAATAAGAATTGAAGGCCATACTAGCCGCAGTTGGACAAATAGCACTGATACGAAAACCGCCTACTTCTTGAATATGGAACTCTCTCAGGCTCGCACAAGAAGCGCCCTTGAATTTCTATTAAGGCTTCCAAGTGTAGAACGTCAACAGGACTGGCTAGTAAGCCATGTCACAGCCAATGGTTTATCGTCGTCCAGGCCTATCTCACCGAGCGATAATTCTGCTGCTGCCCAGCTAGCCAACCAACGTGTGGAGTTTCGTATTGTCACGAATGCGAGCGACAGATTAGATCAAATTGCTCGCGAGCTTAAGGCAGAGCAACCTTGAAGCTTCCAAATTTCCTTCTTTCCTCCGATCTGAATGCATTACGTCATGAAATGGGAGCTTCATTAGCAGTCAACTTCAGGATCGAAAACATATATAAGCCTATCGACCTTCGTGATCAGCTCAGACAAGATGGTATAGAAGTCAAATTCGACGAAGTGCAGGTTCTACAAGATGGCACGCTGTCCTATAAGGGATATCGTGTCCTTCTATACATACGCGACATATCGAATTATGGACAACGCGAAGAAATGCCCAAATTCCATCTGGCCTTTTGCAACACGCTCGACAAAATGAAGAGAAACAATCGATTTCCGCGCTACGTTGTGGCCAATCGAGACGATGGTATGTTCCAAGTGAATATTATGGAGCAGGTTGCAAAACCGAAAATAGTGGAACTAAATGTTTGCCAAATGTGCTTAGCATCTATTTCCTGGAACGGTTTTCAAATGGACCTTGCTCGCTCCATCCGCGTTGAACGCGTAAAAAGCTTCTTGTTAAAGGAATTTTTTACTAAGTACCCTCAAGATCTGATCTTCGAAAAACCAAATCACACCTCAGAAACGGCACCGCTGAATGACTACTCTCTGGATTGGGGCGATATATCTGAGCGCATTAAACAGACACGAGGATATTGCTGTAGTAAATGCAGCATTACGCTCGGCATTCGAGACGCGAAATATATGCAAGTCCATCATGTGAATGGTATGAAGAATGATAATTCGGATGGAAATCTTGCAGTGCTATGTATCCGGTGCCATGCAGAAGAGCCGATGCATGGACACATGAAGGCGTTACCAGCCTATTTGGATTTTGTTTCGCGCTATCCTATTTAAGCGAATCCCTACGACAAGACTGACCTGATGAAAAGTGGCTAACATCTTTTCACTCATCAATCCTAGAAGAAACGCTTCACTATCGTGACTATAGAACACATTCCGTACAGACGTAGAGATGGCAACAGCCATAGATCGATAATCAGATCAAGAACAATCGAGCGATAGCGAATCCCTTAATTAGTATCCTCCGCGGAATGTCAGCGATATGTGTCGTCACAACAATCTTCTATGAAATATTCTTTTTACAAACAAGACATCTTTCGCCAGATAGTCGACGTGACGTTAGAACAGACTGCCAAAACAAAAAAAAGAGAAGGCTATAACTACACCGAGGCGAATTCTGATATACAACGATCGATTTCGTCTGCAGCAGAGCCGCCTGAGCCATTTCAGATGCCCGTCGCACTACTATCCGAAATAGCTAAAGAACTAACCTTTTCCCACGAATTACTCGGCTATTCATTAGAACCATATTTTTCTGTCGCGCATATATTACGAGATGCTTTATTCCAGCAAACAGTATCTCCCGTCTTGACGATTGATAGTCCTTCTTGGCTACATGCCACTCGATACGCTCTCGAATATTTTGAGCAAAAAAATCCGCTTCTATCTGTTACTCACGCTCCTCAAGCAAAACATTTGACCTTTGCACATGCGATTAAATTTCTATCAAAAAAGAATATCAATTTAGAGTTGATCGGTGACAGCATCGTCAATCTGACAGCCAATCATCGGCATCTGATTGCGGCTCTACTTGAGCAACCCTTCTCTAGATTAGGCGGTTATCGAGTAATGTCTCTCGTCGGGGAAACGTTTGAGAATAGGTGTAATTATGGTTTGCGGCGGATTCTGTTACATCCAACGCCGGACATGATGGGACAGAAAATTGAGCGGTCCACTCCGTATGGATATATCTATCGTATGGCTCTACGGACTTTGGGGCAGAAAGGGAAAAGCCTTACATCTTCAATATCTTTTTCTTCGATAGAAAATAGTGCGAAGCATATAGGAGCCATTTTTGATGTTGAGCCATTTTCAATTTATGAAAATATGGACCGGAATGCATCAACAAAAATATTACAAGATCTTCAGAAGATTATCCTGTATGACGAGTTGTTCACTGTCCCACAATGCGTACCAGACGTTATGAGCGACTTACTAACTAGTCTGCTAAATTATGAAAAAATAACCCCAATTTCTTCCCAGGATGGCTGGACATCGAAAGATGTTTTGCATCTGTGGGACGTCTTATTGGACTCATCTAACCATTTAACTAAATCGACTTTTATTCCCCAAACAGAATTACTGAGGCGGCTTTCGTCTCGCGTAGGTCCCATGATAGCTGCGGCTTTATTGCCTGCCTTCTTAATAAAAAAAGCTAACGCAAATTACAAACTACCAATAGATGCAAAAGGTGCAGATACTCGGGAGTGTGCAATGGCATTGTCTTTTGACAGAAACATATGGATTGCACCCCAGCTATTTCTTGGGCCAGCATTTTACGCAAGACTCTTCTCTGTATATGGAAGTATCAGTAAGTCATTTAGCGGACACATAGGAATGGCTTTTGAAAGGCGTATGCAGAAGAGACTGGATCAACTCGGAATAAATTACATTCGGGGAGACATTGTTGCTAGTAAAAATATCGCTGGGGACGCAGATTTAATTATTGAAACAGCAGATACGGTCATTCTATTTGAATTAAAAAAGAAAGGTCTTCGTCGAGAAACGATAGCAGGAAATGATCTTCAGTTGGCGATTGATTTATCTCAAGGACTCATAAAAGGTGTCAACCAACTCGCTCGACAGGAATTGATTTTAGTCAAAAAAGAAACTCTACGTTTTAAGAATGGTGAAACTCTAGAATTGAAGGGACGACGCCTTTTTAAAGCAGTGATGTCACTAGTTGAGTATGGAGGACTTCACGAGGTCACCACAATGCACCGCACGTTGCGTTCTCTCTGCGGAGTTTCCTTGAATGCGATAAAGCCCATAACGGAAGAACAACGCCAAGATCTACTAGATACCAATGCAACCCTGGAAGAATTTGGAAAGAATTTTTCTAATTATAGAGATGCAATAGGAGATTCTGGCTCTGATATGTTTTTTGAGAATACGTTATTTCACAACATATTTTTTATTGAACACATATTAAAAAAAGCTCGAACTGCCGATGAATTCGTTAAGTCGTTTCTATCTACAAGTAGAATAATTACGGGCACGAGAGATGCTATTGTTGATCACAATTACTTTAACGCGAAGTTACAACAATAGATAACAATAAGGCTAATGCGACATCCAACATAAGCAAGCAGAAAATATTAAACAACAACTCTTCGAATTCAACTTCAGAACAACCGATGACGGCCTCTTTTCAACGCAAGCGTATGGCAATGCAGCGTGAATTTAATAGTTTGATTGAATTCGCTACAGATCTTGCGGAGGAAAACCCAATAGCGCTACTGGATTTAGTAAGAATGCTGCTACGTCCACTTCAAGCTGAAATGCTAGTAGATGCCGCACAGAAGGGAAAAGAACGTGATGTGCCATCTATAGATGAACGGGGCTTTTTCTGGGATGATCAATCTCGGATATTCAGCTTACTTTCGCGTACCAAACGCCGGAGAGATCAAATTGAAATTCATTTAAATCGCGATCTGATTTTACCTTGGCCTTGGGAACGAAATCGGCTTATTAAGGCACTTTCCTTAATCGGAAAAGGGAAAAAATGGGGCCGATGGAAACAAGATGAAGTGAATCATCTGGTTCACCTCTGGTTGCCATGGGGAATTTCGTTTGTTGGTGGAGGAAATCATTCAATCGCCGCAGGAATTCTTGCAGGAGAAGGAAAAATAATACCTACAGAAATTCACGATATGTCTGGAATTTTCAGGATCGTTAGCTGCGATGGAATGGACTACTTAAATAAAAAAGATGGATCCAAAATTGCACCGGTAAGTGACCCGAAAGTAGCAGCAGTTTTTGAAATCGGGCGATTGATGCATAAGAAAAAATGCAGTGCATGGTAAATAGATCGTAGAAGGTCATAGGCTTGTTCCAGCAGCGATAACAGCTTGAAGCAACCGGCCACTACAGAATCCATCACCCTGAACAACCTTCAAGTTCACAAAACACCTCAAATCCCGCGTAAAATGCGGGGTTCGCGGGTGTAGCTCAATGGTAGAGCAGAAGCTTCCCAAGCCCCCCTACATCAAAAACACCCACTATTCGTGCGGGTTCCAGCGCAGTCTTCTACACTAACTATCAAAAGACTACCCTAATCAACGAGTTAGCAGCCACCCCAGTTTCGCCCCCACCGTGGTCACCGAGAGCTTCTCATATGCGGTGTGATAGGTCGCTGTTATCGCTCCTGTTCTCAATCTCGCAATTCACTGCGATTTTCTTCGCGGTCAACTCATTTTTCGCTTCCGCGCCGACTATCTTCTATATTTTTTGATTGCATAGTGGTTCTCACAATGCGTATCGTGCTGGTCCAAGTTTGCAAATTAGGGGGGGGGGGAATTTTGGAAGTGATTTCATGCAACTGAGTCGGGCGCAGACCTCTATTCGTTGGGAATTCGATTCTTGAATGGGTCAGTCGCGTGCAAATTAATAAGAGTTTCTAAGGGAACGTGGTCTGATTTTTTTTCTTCATCGCAAGAGTAAGAATTTTATCGTTATGGACTAAAAAATCACCTAAGGACATGACCATACCCCTGTCTTTACCTTCCACCAATCCAACTACTTGCTGAAATACCGCGCCGTCGCCACCCTCCCCAATCCAGTCTGTAGAGTATCCACGCGCTATGGCAACCAATTTCACATATTTGGAAAAATCAGGAAAATTTTTCCCGTATGCCCACATAGTACTAACGTTATCTTCAGTAACTGGTCTCTTAAAATTCTTATCCCACGTTCCCCAGTACGGTAGCATCTTCAAATTTTTAAAATCGTTATCTTTTGAATAGATGAAGAAGTGGGGCTCGGTTTTTTCAGGAGGAAGTGAAGGCGATAGACCATAAGTGGAATTCAAACTTTCAAATTGCTCTTTAGCCTGCTTCAAGCGAGAGCTCAAATTGTTAAGCGCTGGGCCTCCACGACTTGGAGGATTATTCTTCAATTCAATTTTTTCCTCCAACGCCAAGCTTTGAGTCCACCATTTTATTAACGGGCCGTTCGGCAACTGATCCAATTCTGCTTTCGACGCTCCCAACTTCCGCAGAATAGACTTAGTTCGCTTGCGACTAAGAGAGGGATACTTTTCTTCTTCAGAAATTAAATCGTCGTATGTATGCTTAAATTCGATCAAAAACCAATGGCTATCTTGTGAAAAAAAAGCGTCGCTCACCTCTTGAGTTCCATCCAATGGCGCAGCGAATTCAGTGGACTTTAAAAAATTCTTAACAAATGCCCATTCAACAGTTTTTTCCCACGACGTTCCTGAGTTATTTTCCATTTTTTCTAAGTTAAGTTAAATCAGAATTTCTCAACTGGCACCTTAATCAAGCCAGCGTCGTTTTTTTCTAGGCACGTCCATATTCGGGCCATATGAAAATTAGCCGTCAAAAATAGTCGAATCAAGGGTCACCTTCGATATCGCTGCACTTCTCAGCGCCTCACATGTAAAATATATCCCAAATGTTATGATGAGAACTTCGAATGTCTGAATATATTTTTAAAACTGTCTATTTCCCCAAAGAACGAGTATCTGCAGGCAAGGCAGTTCGAATGAACATAAGCCTTCCGGCACAGCCGAAAGATGGCGTTACCCCCGAATTTATAACTTATATCAAGGGATTAAACAGCCGAGAATTCCGCCAAGTTCTTGGCGATCCATTCTTAGAAGATCTGGAAAAAACTGCGGAGAAAGATAACCGCAGTGTGAGTAACTTGTGCGTTTCTCTCCTAAAAAATCATTTTTCAAATAGCGATGAGAAGAAAGGGGCTGATAGTGCACAAGCGAGCCTACCTTTCGATAACGAAAAATCCGAAGCAGGACTAGGTGTAACGTTTCAGGATAACGTTCGGCAAGGGGTGTACGGATGGTATCCGTACATAGAGGGATTTTCCGCTAGCTATATTCGGGATGCGCTACTAAGAGATGGAAAAAAGCCCACCGCCATTTATGACCCATTTGGCGGCTCCGGGACAACGCAACTGGCGGCAGCTCTGCTGGGAATTTCTTCTTTCTACTCAGAACTCAATCCATTCATGGCCTTTGTCGCGGAGACAAAAGTCGTGTCATCACACTGGGCTCGTAAAAACTACGCCGTATTCGAGAAAATTGCAGACGAATTCATCGCGGTACTCCAAGATGAGCAGCTATTTTACTCGAGCGTTGACGTTGATTTGGAACCGTATTTCAGCGCATTTCCGGAACGAGATTATTTTGAAACTCAGCATATTAGCGATCTGTTGGGGAGCCTTAAAATCGTTGAGCAGCTGAGCTCCGAATATATTCATGTGAAAAATATTTTAACGCTCGCATGTGCGTCGAATGCGGTCGCCTGTTCGAACATGACGAGGCGAGCGGATCTACGCCGCCGGCGTCCTGACGAATATAAAAACCGAATCGTCAACGTCCCTGACATGATTGTTAAAAGCGTTGAAAGGATGAAGCTAGATATCAAGGCACTACCACTGCATGTGGCGACAATGACGAAAGTGTCTTCTGATGCCAAAATAATTCCAGACGACTATCAAAACGCTTTTGATCTTGTTCTCACTTCTCCCCCTTATTTGAACGGCACAAATTATTTTCGAAATACGAAAATTGAAATGTGGTTGCTTTCATTCATTAGATCTGAGCAAGATCTGAGAAAGTACCGAGACCTTTGTGTAACAGGAGGAATCAACGATGTTTCAAAAAAAGAAACTTATACGCAATTTGAACGCGTTGAGTCCATTGCAAAAAGACTCGATGATGCGGGCGGTGATAAACGTATTGCAACAATGGTAAGGCATTATTTTTCGGATATGTTTGAGGTGCTGAAAAATATCAGTAGAAGCTTGCAACCGAACGGAAAATGTTTACTGGATATTGGAGATTCAAAATTCTATGGCGTACATGTTCCTACAGATGATCTATTAATTGAAGTCGCACGCGATGCGGGTCTTAATTTAGTAAATCGTCACTTGCTAGCCAGAAGAATGTCGCGAGATAAAACAGAGCTAGTTCAAGTAGAACTCGTTTTCGAAAAAGCTAAAAAAACATCTTTTGAAACATTCAAATGTGACACGGGCCTAAAAGGAAAAATAGAATATTTTCAAAAAGAGCTCCCATATAAAGCCGAACCGTTTTCGAAGAAATCTTGGGGACATCCGCTTCATTCGCTGTGCTCTTATCAAGGAAAACTAAAACCGGCGTTAGCGTATTGGATTATTAAGACATTTTCACCAGAAGGCGGCTCCGTGCTGGACCCGATTGGAGGCGTAGGGACGATTCCTTTCGAGGGTGCATTGAGTGGCCGCAAAGTTGTTTCCAACGATAAAAGTCCCTTTGCAGCTATCATCGGTCGCGCAAAATTAAATCCGCCCACTTTGCTAGAGGTCGAAAAAACGATCGCGGTTTTGCAAAAGAAAGTAAAAAAAATAATTTTGCGTGATGCCGACTATTTGGCAGCGGAGTTCGGTCTAAATGCGTCTGTGAAAGACTATTATCATGAGAGAACTTTAGAAGAAATTCTTAAACTCCGCTCGATCTTCGTAAAAGAGAATGCAGAACAGCGATCTCATGCCGAAAATTTTGTATGGGCTTCCTTACTACATATATTGCATGGAAACCGCCCATATGCGTTATCGAGAACATCACATCCAATCACCCCATTCTCACCTACTGGCCCAGCCGAATACAAGGATGTTTTTCTAAAAATATATCAACGAGCTGAACGGATGCTGCTCCCTCCGTTACCGTCAACTTTCGTACCTGGTAAGGGGATATATGGAGATTTTCGAGATCTCCCAAGAAATCTGAATACTAAATTTGATACGATCATTACCTCACCTCCGTTTTATGGGATGCGCTTTGATAGGCCTAATTGGCTGAGGCTTTGGTTTTGTGGATGGAGCGAAAAAAACTTCAAAGACGAGAGCCTAGATTTTTTAGAACGGCAACAAATGAAAGATGTGACCGTATATCGAGAATTTTTCGATATGTGCCGCGGGAGCATTAAAGATGACGGAGTTCTAATTCTCCATTTAGGTTCGGGGGGAACACGCGATTTGGTGTCTGAGTTAAAAAAATTAGCATCACCTAACTTTTTGTTGGAAGGCGAAGTGACGGAGAACGTTCAAGCCATAGCAACGCATGGAATCAAAGATAAAGGCCTCACCAAGACCCATACGCTGCTATTTTTTACTCCCACCCACCACACATCTTGATTGGTGCGAGTTTGCCAGATTTTAAATAATAGCGTCTGGCCGCTCGCTCAGTTCTTGCATCAGATCATCGTACACTCGCGTATTTGCCTGCCTTAACAGATTGAACAAATTTGTAGCAGGCATCAGCTCTGAAACTTTACGCGCTATCGCAGCAAATGTGCGAGCATCCCATTCCATTGCAAATGTATCTATTTCTGCAATGATTCTTGCCAGCTCGACTTGATTCACAGCCTTGGCGGTAAGCTCGATATAACTCAAACCAGTAATATTTGAGAGCCGCCGAAGTTGTGCTTCGTTATAGAAATCGATAGGAAATTTATCTTTTTTAAGATTGTTATGTTCAGCACATAAGCAGGTGGCGTGCTCGTCAATGGGCCACAAATACGATAACGGGCGGGTATGATCTAGTTGGAATTCTTCTAGTGGAACATCCCGCTCGCAATAAAAACATTTGCGACCAAATTTTTCCCATATCTGAGATTTCAATCCTGCGCCCGTTCGATCTTTAATTTCCTGAAGAATCGCTGGTTCTTTGAGTAGAAACTTTCTCTCTCTCGTTATAACTGATGATTCGTGCAGCTGGTCCGTCGTACGTATGGGATTAAAATCATCATTAATTCTCCATTTCTTGCAGGCTCGACACTCATTTTGGTGGAATGTCTTCTTTGCGTTGTGTTTGTGAAATGACAAAGAGCCTAAAACAAAGGGGTTTACTGGTAACTGGCGCTGACAAAAAGCACATTTTTTTAGATAAATATCGACACCAGCGTCCAACGAAAAAGAGACCGAGTTCTCCACATCGACGTCTAAATCTATCGCGTTTTCATGGTGGAGATAAAACGTCTCAGGACACACGTGCGACGAATTTAATAATGCAACATCTATCTGTTGCTCCAGTATTTTCGGTGGAAGATTTAAATAGTCCGCTTCCCATCCCCAAATATGCAATGGGCAATTTCTGCTCCACGTAATACTAACCTCAACTCTTATTTCTGCATGATATGGCTCCGGAATAGCCAACCCTATTCTGCTCCAATTGGTCCCCACATTAAATTCCCGAGTGCAATCCACATTCGCCACTCGAACATTCACTTGCAACATACACGGTTCTTCGGCACAAACGAACCCGCCGAAGCCCATGTAAATGCTATTGGTCCCCTGTCTTACGACGTCCTTAAAAAACACTATTCGCTTGGGGGATTCGTTAGTGACGATTCTCTGAGATATTTTTTTATGAAGCTCTTGATAATCTCGAGCTGATGAATAGCCATCATTGCGACTCTGAACCGCTAATCTTCTCATGCTGATTTGCCTAAGTTAATCTAGGCAAACATGAATATCATAGTACGCAAGAGCGCGCAACATTCAGGCTGCTTCGCCGCTGAATCTGCTAACTTTTCTATTTAAGAGAAGAGTTACATGCCACTGTCAGCCGCCGCCCGAAGGATCTTATGCGACTAATCTTCCTGGGGTTCAAATTCTACCCACCACATGGATGTTGTATTAATTAACATAAAATGTAGATCTAGGCCTTTTAGGTAGAGGCAAAATTCATGAACAATATGCGTCCGGATGGCAACTAGAGCCTAATGAATTACCTAAATCCAGCAAAGATTAACGAAAAATACGCAGAGGCAAAGATGAAAGCAACGCAATTCTCCAAAACCAGAATTGAACTCCATTTGGCAATGGCGCGTGCATATCAGAAATTTTTGGAATTTATCTATATACAAAATAAAGATGAGCCAGAACTTCAAATCAGTATGAATGAAGCCCGGATCAAATTCCTAAGCATTTACTTCGCAACGCATGCACCTGTATCGGAAATATTCAATCATCGCCCTAAATTGGCCGAGCGCAAATCTGGAAGCCGCCGCTATTTGATCGCAGATTATTACAGCCAAGGTGCGTTGGATGCACTTCGAAACTTCCCTGAAAAGGGGTTAGACCTAGCGTTTGAACACATCATTCCAAAGGATCTAATGCGAAAAGAATGTGAAAAACGCGCAGAAGCGGGAGAAATCCCTGCAATTGACGAGATCAAAAAAATGATTGACCAATCTTGGCATATTGCGGTTATCAGAAAAGATGAAGATCGCCTACTTAAACCTGCGAAGAAAATGCCGGATAGCTGGAAGGTAGGCGACGATGTATTAGCCCGATATCGTCAAGATGAAATGAGAATGCGCTTTCCTTTATTTCGAGCTAATGAAGACGCCGATGCATGCAGAACCATTTTGAAGAGTTAGCGAATACTTGCCTTGCATTCATATATAGAAAAATATGTCTGATCAAACTCCCCAAGAAAAAAAAGAGAAATTTACGCTCGCTGAGATCAAGCACACCGATGTCCAATTGCTAGTGACGGCAATTTTTAAAGCTATAGAACATTACAAGCCTGCGATTAGATTGGGGCTCTCTATTGTTGCTGTTATTTCTCAAGAACTAAAAGACTACGCTCAGAAATTTGAGCCGATCATTCTAAGACTGGCATCGGTCGACTGGAAAGCAGCACATAAGAGGTTGGAGGATTTACCTACTAAGTCGAAAGCTGCTATGGAACTAGCGGCAAGCAAAGGTTGGTTCTTTGGTTGGGACGAGTCGTTGCAAACATTGATGGAGATGGTCGACAAACTTGAAGTGATCGATCCATCAGAAATTGATCAAGTCATGGCACAGTATTACAGGAGAAATTTAACGTTCTTTAGAGATCGATTGCTAAGTCGGCATCCTCAGCGAGCCCCTGTTATTGGAGCAGCAATCACAGCTCATTTGACGGATACTATGGAAGGATATTTTCTTTCTATACCGGTATTTATCGCCCAAGCAGACGGATTACTAACCGAACTAACGGAAGTTAACTCGGCAACGATGAAAGTACGGGGTGGAAAAACTAACGAGCTTCAGTCGACGGTGGCGCTACGAAAACGATTTGCGAATGACCAATATTCACTCGATCTCATTCATCCTCTTCTTGTTCTACATGAATTGGACATAATGAAAAGCTCTACTGCTCGTATGGAGTCCGAGAAAACGTCTGGCGAAGCTTTTACCGCATTAAATCGGCATCAAATTTTACACGGCGAAAGCTGGGATTACGGAACCGAATTGAACAGTTTGAAAGCAATATCGTTCCTTACGTTTGTCGGGCTTCACTTGCCCTTGGTACTGGAGCGGGTTCAAGAAAAAACTGACGTGGCGGAGTAATCAACGTTACGGCGACGAATGAATACCAAGATAGATATATCTCTAATGACCGCCGATTTTATTCGCGCTGGAATTTAGTTGATTCGCTGGCTCTACAATTAGCATCACCACCGGATAAATTTCTTTGCAAGGAGTTTCCCGATCATGCCAAACGCATTCGACGTTTGCCCCGCCACGCAAGCTTCGCACGCACATTACCGCTCCGCCAGATTTCAGGCGAACCAAATCTCCAATATTAAACATCTCGCTCATAAAACCACCATGGACATGACGGCGATTGTTAATGCTTGCCGTTCCTGATCTATTTATTGAAAAAATCAGGAACGGTTTTTGGTTCACTTCTGTGCCGCCTTGATAAGCTGAAAGTAGGTCGATGCTCCGGACTTCGATAACTTGGCTTCCACAATAAATTTTTCCAGTACTTCTTTTCTTGTCATCCCTTTGGTTTTCATCATCTGCTTATAAATCTCGGTCGCAATGTCCATTTTTGTACGCCCGATGGGCTTTTCTTTCTGACCCTCGCCCATTTTTTCGACCACTGATTTACTGGTTTGATTTTCGACGGATGCGTTTTGCATCGTAGGCGTCGATTTAATCGCGTCAGAATCGTTTTTAATCGCTTCCGTTTTTGGTTTAGCTGATGCGCCCGGCATGACAGCTAGAATGGTGGCCTTAATTGGCTCAGCGGAGTTCGTTGCTGGAACCGCCGAAGATGCCATCGGCGTTGCCTGTGCATTGGTGGTCGGGGTAGTCTTCGGCAAGGTGAGTTTATCGTTTCCCATGATGGGCCTATCGAATTGATTGAAGGAGCCACCACCATCCGGCGTGCCATAAAAATAATCAACGATGATGTCTGGATCGCAGGGAAATATTCTGACCTTTCCGTTCAGGAAAAATACAAAACAACTGTGTTTCTTTGCCTGACCTACTACATTTTCCATCACACCTTTTTATTAGCAGAAGATAACCTCGTGATTTAACAAGGAAATTGAAGCTACATCAAAAGCTTCCAGGGCTTATAGAGCAGAAACACTCTCGAGAAGCGGTGACACCATATACATGCGCCTTTCCGCACAAACAGCCGTCTTAGAACTCGCCAAACGGAATTCAGGTAAATGTGGCCGCAGGCCGCGTTTCCTGTATTCCGTTTTGCTGCGCCGCAGGTGCAGTGGCCGATTCACGATGACTTCATAACAATGGCTCTGACGCCAATTGATCACAAATGAAATTCGGGATACAGCTCGCATAAAAACGATTGATCTACTCAATCGGTTGCATCGACCAGCGCTCGCTTCGCTCGCACCAATCTAGTTCGGTGAGCACCTCACTGGCGTTCGTGCATCACCAAACCAGCTATGGCTAACCTCAAGCAACTGCACAACCAAAGACACATATTTGGAATTGCCCCCGCATTAACGGATACAGGCTGGTAGCTGCATACGGCTCTCAAGAGAACGGGTAAAACAAACTCCACGTCATTCGTGCAAACACAGCGGGAACGCAGAGGCAATTCGATCCAGCCTAATGGGACGGACTTTAGATGCTTACGGCATCAGAGCTTGGGGGCAGCCTCCTGGCTGATCTGTTCTCTTTTATAGCGTCTTCTTCTCTGTATATAAGGTCATGACGATGTGACCAAGACAGGACAGTGTCGCTAAATGGTCCATCCAGAAAGGCTTTGGAATGGTCATTGGCATGTCAGTTAAATTTCTACATCATCTGTATTTATGTCTGAGAATGAAAACGGCACATGAGGGGCTACATCAAGCGGCGGATCAGAGTCGTTTTTTGAACGACGGAGTTTCCTCTTTTTCACAAACCGTTCAATCGACTTCTTAGCCGCTTCATTGTCATCCCATAGCACCAGAGAATCTACCGGCGAAAAATCAATCCGAGGTTTTGCAAAATGATACGTCGAAAAAAATCGATCTAGATCAACCCGATAGTAATAGGTCCGCTTTCCGTTTACATCTTTCTGAGTACGCTTGGCCCATCCCGTCCCGATCAATTCCAAAAATTCTTTTAAGTAAGCGATAGGTTTTTCTCGGATATCTAATCTAGGTTTAATATTGAGAAGCGATGTGATTTCATATTCACGATCTACGCATACGCGCGTGAATTCCTGTAAATCATTTCCGCAGATTAGTTTGTCGTTTTTGAAATATCCAGCTTCGTCAGTCAAAGTCGACGCATGTAAAATTTCACGCAACAATTTCTTCTTCCGAAAAAACCCATCCCGATCCGGCAGCACATGTCCACTTTGCCGATAGTCCCACTGTTTTAGATCGTCGTCTGATGTCAAATACAATTGAAGAAATTTTATTTGATCACGAAATTTTCCGTCTCGATCTAACGCAACGAGGGCAGGCGAAATAGACTGGCCGTAGAATTTTTCAATAACATGACGATGAATTTCAAATTGCTGACTTGGAGATATATATTCTTCTTTGAGCAGTTCTTTAAACTTAACTGTTGAAATTTTCTCTGCTGAACAAATCCCGTCTACCTCGTTTTTCTGCACAACCTTCTTCGCTTCTTTTTTCGCATGCGCACCTATTTCCGAGTCCGCATTTGTTCCTATCACTTCCACTACACTCCAACCATTGAATTTTTTTAGGTCGATAAAATGGCCTCGCAAATTATTCTTGGATGCCCGTTGCCTTGAAATTACCTCAGCAAATAACGACACCAGGTCATCGTCTTCTGCATAGGTCTTATTGTCATCTGCATCAAATCCAATCTGCGCATCTATGATGTAACCAGACTCCACACAATTACGTTTAATAACGCTGGGTTCAGTTTCGTAGAAATTTCGCTCTTTCGAGATCCACACTTTTACGGACTGAGGATGACGGACACGACAGAGCTGTTGATCAATATCAAAATGAGTATTGATGTTCGATCGGAAGAAACCAAATACATGGTCGATCTTCATTTCTGAATCAGGAAAAGTAATATCGATGCCCGTCCCTAGTGTTGGAGAAGAAATGACAACGTCGTAGAGCAAAATATCTTTTTTGATATTTTTGACGAATTTCATACTTTCAATACTTGCGGAATTTTCTCCGGTAACCAACATAATCTTCAGAGAGGAATTCTGGCTCTGAAGAATTTCGTGAATTAATTTTGCCTGCTTCTTCGAGTTGCAACATACATAGCATTTCTTACCGCAACGGACGCTTTGTAGCAATTCACCAAGCAACTGATTTTCAGTGTCGTAGATTTCAATCTCGCGATGCATTTCCTTATACCGATTGATGTAAAAGGCTGTCGGCATAGAATCACCCCTCGCCATGGAAATAGTCGCTAGCGTTAGGTAGCTCAAATCCGCATCGCAGGCAATTACCGTTTTTGCTCGAGCTAGATATTTTTGGAGCATCAGGAAACATTCTCGACGTCGATTCTTCAATGTTCCCGAGGTCAAATGGGAAAATACCTGTTCCGATTCATCAATGATGACTACGTCGTATTTATTTCTTTTTAGGTCTAAATGATGTGGGACGCTGTCTAGGCAAATACCATATTGCCTCGCGACTGGAATAGATTCCCCCCAAGGGGTTTTACGATCTAGATAACATTGCAACCCAAGATCCTTACATAGAGCAGAGACCAACGACTGGCGATGTCCGATTAGCAGAACAGAGCGTTTATCGTCTTTGCATTTCGCGACAATATTCCTTAACTGATGAGTTTTCCCGCTCCCCTTTGGACTACGAATCAACGTAACTCCGTCTACTAGCGCAATCGGAGATAAATGCCGAGACTGTTCTGAGCGAACTACCCTTCCCTCATTTGAGAAATATTCAATCGGGGCATCTTCTCCCAAATAATTAAACGGGTCCTCCTCAAACTCGATAGCATGAAGCTCCCGGTCTATCTCGTAGAAATCATAGTCCGTTGTTTTCCCGGCAGAGAAGCTATGCGGCCAGAATGTCTCGGAACAAGTACTGCAATGAATTCCGTTAATTCCGCTTTTCGATTTGACCACATGTGCACTTGCATGTTTATCTTCATGCTGAGGACAGTGAACAGAGGTGTGCGATGGCAAGTCTGAGATCAAACAAGTATTTCCTGCCGATGTCACAACCGTAGCAGAGTCCGATAGACCGGTTTCGCTACGTGTCGCACTAAACTTCTCAGACATTCGATTTGGCTCTGCTTTCGTTTTTTTCTTTTTCCCCAACGCGATAATTTCGTCCAGCAATGTCTCCGGCAGCATATTTCCCAAGACAATAGGGGTATGGTTTTTACTTCCAAAGAAAAATCGGCAAGCATCCTTACATGCCTGATCTCCACCAAATTTTCTGATGATGCCTTGATAGGCATGCTTCATTTCCTCAGCATCCTGAATCGTTCTAGTCAGAGCGAATACGACACGGAATCGATTGTGTTCCGGCGAATGATTTTGCGTCGCGTAAACAATCGCTGCGTGGTTTTTAATAAATTCATTTTCTAGACCCTCTGGCAGAGTCATTCCATCGTCGATATCGGCGGCAAGGAATTCGCACGCATAGAAATTCTTGCTAGCTCTACGTCCATCGTGTTGTGCGCAGAATGAATGGCCTTGGTTAATATGCTCAGCCAATTCATCAATAGATAAATCTGCATCTACAAATTCTGTAGCCAGAGATTCCCATTTTTTCTTTTCTTCGGGGAGTGGCTTATGGTCAATCTTGGTGTGAATAGCGATTTTCATTTCATGACATCCGTTCTCGAATCTATACGTTTCTTTCGGAGTGCGAACCACACACGACCATAGAATGATCCGCACTCAAAAAAATAGTTAGATTTGAGCCTCCAGATCTTCCGAGATGTCTTTCATAACTTGATAGACGATATCGACAGCATTCATAGCACTAGGGAACTTCTCAATGCTGTCCGGCGTATGAGGTCTAACGTCACCATACTTCGACTGGATGCGCATGATTACATCCTGGACATATGACATCATGCGGCCCAATTTGAATTTCTCATTTATGTGATTATTGACAGCGTACATAGCTACCAACTGACCCACATCAACATCAGGAGAGGTCTCTGTTGATTTATCGAATTTGTTCATGGAAATTCCGCCGCAATGCAGCCTAAAGTCTGACAAAGTGCAGAAATCGTCAATATTCTGTGGATAGAAGACAATATTCATGTACAAGCACGACATGGCGATGTCTTCCTGCGTTGGAGAAATTGCATATGGGAGAAACACAATCAGTACCCCCTGCGCAATCTCATCAAAGCCCTCGTTGAGAACCTTGGTGTAGTAGTTGGAAATTGCCAGCGCCAGCCGATTCCCTTTTTTCATTGCGTCAACTTCCCCTTCACGCAGTGCATTGAGCATTGTCGTATTCACATCAAACATTTCATTCCTTAAAAAGTGATTGATCTTTTACTGATTTTCGAGAGTGCCTTAAAACAGCGCCTCTCTAGAAATCATTCATGGAACAATGGCCCGTTCCGTCTTCATCGCCTCAGCGATGCTTTCCATCAGCTTTACGACATCGCCTTCTGGGGTGTTCAGCGGGTCAACGTCTCCACCGAACTTTTTGCTGATCTTCGGCGCGCCATACCCAAATGATCGCTGGATGTCAGCGACCATCCGCTGCATCGGGGAGATGCAGTCACTACGCAATACTTTGAAGACCTGTTTCAGCATCTCCCGATAGACCGCCCAAGCTTCGGGAGTAACGCCTTCAGGAACGTCGCTCGCCAAGTAAACGGCGCTGAGATTGATCGCACCGTCTTCTGCGCAGTACATGTGCAGGTCCGCATACTCTGCGGCATTGTCTGGATAGAGCAGGACTTGGCCGTTTGCCAAGAATTTATTCAACAGCCGGTGTGTCATCTGCGACGGACTAGTCAGCAAAATCACGTATTGACCGAGGAAGATCTCGCCGCATTTTTTCTTCAGAATGTCTGCGTACATAGCTTCGCCATGGAAACGAATGTCGTTAGTAGCCTGGCTATTTTCGTAGCGGGATTGTGCGTTCTTCATGTTTTCCTTTTCGTTAATAAGGGGGATTCCGATTTCCGTTGTGTGTGCAACATCAACGCCCTCCATTAAATAGAAATTCGAGTACTATTAACGAAACAACCAGATCACATGTCATTACCTCGTTAATATGCGATACAAGAAAAAAATAGAAACACCTCGGGTTTTTGAACTTTGGTTTGAGTTTCTAAAACTCGGCAATCCGGAAAAATGCTCGTCGAAAGTAGCTGAATTATTTGGGGATGTTTGGAGTACCAATTTCAAAAACTGGTGGCCGGAGCATGCCTATCTTTTTGAAGAGATGGAGCCGTTGCGAATGGAAGTCGTTAGCGACATGGATGACTATCACCACATAGAGGGAAGTGACGATCTTCTGATCGTAGCCATTCCGCTGTCCAACACACAAACGTATTTGCGTAAGCAATTTGATGCACTACTGCGTGAACATCATCCGAGCGGTGCTGGCATGCCTAAATATGAAAAATATGCGGATCACTTTAAGCTTGCCTGTCGTCCGTATATACATGGGCTAGAACAAACGTTGAAGGTATATAACTATGTCCAGGAACTTAAGAAGAAGGGAATAAATGAAACCAACTGGAAAATCGAAGAAGAGTTGAAGCTAATTGACAAAAGAGCGAAAACAATAAATGGAGAGAAGGTTAATAGGTGGAAGAACGCAAGCACGAAAAAAGAAGTGGCAGACCTTCGTCGCACTCAAGCTGTGACTGTTTCTCGGTATCTTAGCCAAGCCCATTTTCTAATTGCGAACGCCGAGCAAGGAGTATTCCCAAGAAACAAATATATCGACAAATCAGATTTCATTTCGGTGGATGAATGATCGTTGCAGTGTTGACCTAAATCCCTATACGGTGAAGGAGCCCGATAGTGGGCCGGCTCAACAGCTTAGGGAGCAGCCGATAGATGGGCTTCCGATCTGCGGCGGGCCGCAGTGATGACTTGCCCCGATGCGGTTACGCACCTAGTTCAGTGCTTACAAAACGCTGTTCCAAGCTAAAAAACCGCGTTGTTCAAGATATCCGCCCGCCCAAATCCCTTCGACGACCGCTGAAAACTAATCAGTCCCAATTTTTTAAAGGCTTTTTAGGGTAAAACAGCATTTCCGGGGCTATAGCGCGTTACAACGCACAGACACCCGTTGGTCCAAAAATGAATTGGCAACCTCGTATGAGCCGTTCTGATGCCCTGCCATAAGAGGAAGCTGCTCTTATTTTGAGCAACTGTGGACTCCGCCCCCTGCCCGATCAAGGGATGAGACCGGCGGCGGATAACTGCGTGTTCTAGCATTTTATAAAATATAGATTAATTAGTTATCCGGCAAAAACTCACGCTGCATAAATTCTCAGTTTCGATACAGATGAAATGTTCATCGGGTAGCCCTAGTTATCATCGGCCTGGGGATTTAATGAAAAAATAGACTCTCGAACTCTGTCGATTGCACGACCGATTGGGAGTGCAAATCGACCGAGTTTGCCACGCGCTATGCGCGTGCAGTGTGGTCATGAATAGCTGTTGATCTATGTTTAAAAAGAGCTGATGGTGTATCCCATTACATCATTACAGAAAGCTTTTTATGGGAATTATCAAACGGTCTAACACCGCCAACTGGTACTATCAATTTCAAGTTCGCGGCAAGAAGTATCTCGGTAGCACTGGGACTTCCAACAAGACAAAAGCCATGCAGGTCGAGCGTGAACTACGCAATAAAATTCACGCTGAATTGTTCCTCGGCCAGGCCGAGACCATTACGCTGGAAGCGGCACTGAAGTTGTACCTGGATGCGCGCAAAGCCCTTCCGTATCATCGAGGGATGATGGCTATCTCTCGGAAGCTTGCGGGTTATAAGCTAGAAGCAAAAACAAAGGCGAGGATCCCTTGTTACGGTCTATCTCAGAACATCCAATTGCACGAGTTACAGACCCGGGATATTGAGCGACTTGTGCAACGCCGGAAAGCCGAAGGGGACGCTCCGGCCACGATGAAGCATGAAGTAGGATTAATTCGCTCTACCATGAAGGAAATGATCAAGCTCGGATATCGCGTCAATCGTGAAATCATTTTTCCAACGTTTAAAACGACTTCTAGGCTTCGATATCTCGATGAAACCGAGGAATCGGCATTGCTACGCCAGCTTGATCCGGAAACGCTAAGAGACGGCTTAAAACCTGTGGAAACGCGGAACAGTGAATTGCGGCGAAATATGCAGGACAATTACGATATTGTCGTTGCCCTTTTAGATACCGGCTGCCGATACTCCGAAATTGCAAATATCCCGTGGTCTGCTGTCGATGTAGAAGCTGGCACTATTCACGTATACCGTTCGAAGGTCTCTAATGAAGATCATCTTTATATGACGGCACGCTTACGAGATATCTTTCGCCGCAGGCACGCGAGTAGAAAACCAGATGGCAGATACGTGTTCGAGAACAAGCAAGGAAAAGAGCGGGGGTATTCAACTCAGGCCATCAAGAAGGCCATAGATCGTGCAGGATTGAATGCACCAGACGTCGTAAAGGAAAAAGGCGGTAGAGTAACGGCTCACGTTTTAAGGCATTCATATGCGTCAAAATTGGTGAAGCACGGTGTAAGTCTTTTTGAGGTATCGGTTCTTCTCGGTCATTCGGATCCGAAAATGACGCAACGTTACGCACATCTGGCACCAAACGATGCCAGCAGAAAAGCAGTTGGCATTATTGATTCAATCCAAGCGAGAATTGCTGCCGAATAGTTTCTGAAATGATTTACTGCCAGCGGATCTAATACAATTCTGCTGCCGCATATCTTGTGTGATTGCACCAGTATTAAATCTCCCCACAATGCAAACCGCCCCAACCTTCGGGGCGGTTTTGTATGTCCTCTTACGGGAGTGTAAAATCGGAACCACCGGCGTCGGTTAGAACGTTTCCATCAACCGGTCCCAAAACCCCGGAACGTCGTGATGTGCATTTTTCATGCAGTAATCGAGCGAATATGCACGGAACCACGCTGTGTCGAATTTCATCGTGCCGTCTGCATTTTCAAGCAATCCTTCAACCTTCAGATAGCGCGGATTAGCTCGGTCAAAAAGCACGTCAATGTATATCTGACCGCGATAAGAGTCGAATCGTGTTTCGCTGGCATACCCTGCACATTCTTGATAGGGAATGCCGTTTGCGTCAAAGGCAGCGAGAATAGCCGTTCGTGCTTGATTCTTGCGATAGTCGTCCGTGAAGCCTATTTCAAAATTATGAAATTCGACGGTCAGAACATCACGTTGTTTCTGTCTGCCGATATGGTCAATGTGGTTTAGTAGCTGTGGCATTTAAATGTTCACCCAAATGGCCTATTTATCGCCGTCGAGAGCCCTCACTTGCTGTAGAGGTATTTCATCCGTTCTGCCCGGCGATCAAACTCGGCCATCTTTTCGGCATACTCAACATCATTCACATCCACTTCAGCACGTTCTTTCTCAATCTGCGCCAATTCGCCTTCAAGCTGATAGACCTCTGCTCGACGAAACGAGCCATCTAGTTCATATGCACCGAAGTGATCGGCAGCCTTACGCATGCCTACGGCCAAAAGGCTACATACAAGAGCATCTATCCAAACGGACAGTCCGTGTTCATGCTGCCCGTACTTGAACCCGAAGACGGCCCCCGAAATGGTTGGCCAATAGATGTTGAAGTCTTCTGAGAAGAACGTCAGTATGAAAATCCAGTATGCATAGATGCCAAAACAAATACTGGAGGCTCTCCACTCCCAGAACTTTGTTTCGTAGTGATTGCCTTCTTTTCTTACATCGAGGTACTTGCCAATAATGCTTGGCGCCTTCCATGTCGCTTGCAACCCCCAACCCAGCGTGAAAAGAATCGCAAGGCCATTGAGGTAGCCAGCCCACCGGCGAAGAGTTTCGTCTATATAACCATCGTTTTCTTTTGGCATTGCTGTTCTCACTTTTCTATACGTTTTATCGGAACAACCAAATCCATTCGTATTGCGACCTTTACCCAAGTTCCTGACGGCACAGGCGACTTTGATACCGTGTCGAATACGATTGGTATATCGCCATGGTTCGTCTTCTGAATCAGACGTATGCCAAGCTTGTATCCGAGCAAAACATCGGGGCAAGTGATGCACTCGATGGATGCTTTGCCGTACACCGGAGCCGATTCAAATACCTCAGCAGCGGTGTAGTACTGATTTTCCATCGTCTTCTGCGCGAAGGACAACGGCGTTACAAGGAACGCCGTCAACAGCAGTGTGAGTGCGAAGCTCCTCATTTCTGTACGACGAAAGAGGTGAAGAAAAGAGATTGGACGTTGAGCACAGCATTGCCGGAACTCAGTGGCTCATTCAGCTTTGTTACGATTTCTTTGGCGAGGACCGTTTTACCTTCGTTCGTGAGAATTTCGGATGGCTTTTTGCTTGAGATTACAGACAGGATCCGGCTCCGTATTTCTGCCTCTCGCAGCTTCGCTATCTCAGTTCCGGCCTGATCGTTCATGTTCAATGACATGGCGACCTGAAGAAAATAGTCCCCATCTTCCGGTTGAAGATTGACCACAAATGGGTCAATGGGCACAGTCAACGATACGGGCGCAGGCTGCGGAGCCGACTGTGCAGAAGGTTGAGCCGCTCGATCAGCCCGATCCTGCGGACGGGATGCAGATAGATATTCCGTGATCGCTGGTGCTGGCTCGCTTCCTGCCGGAGCCACACATGATTCAGGCACGCGATTGAAAATCCTATCGACTACCTCGGCTCGGTAATTCTCGGGCGCAGTGCCGGGAGTGGCGGCATTGATCATCATTTTCGCCATTTGAATGCAGAGGGGCGCATTGCGCATGCCCTTCGCCAAGTTGGCTGCATAGACAAATACACTGTCCTGCATCCGTGGGTCGTTATCTTTTGGTGTGAAGAGACTCTTAGCCGGGGTAAATTTGAAGATGCCGACCGCCACAACTACCAGTATCAGCACTAGGCCAATGAGTTTCCGTGTCTTTGATCCTGCTGCATGCGTTTGAAAATCCTCACCAGTGTGATTTGCCATATCCCTATGTATTCCCCGTTTTTTCTGATTTGAATGGCGTGATAGCCGAGTTCACAACATAGGCTCGATACGCCTATATTATGCATTTTAAGATATTACATAAATCCGTGCTGTGGGACAACATCAGTTGCTTCAGATATGCAACTTAGCCCTAGTCCCATGAGCAACGATATTGCGGTTCGAATTGGTAGAAATATTGCGGCTGCACGCAAGGCACAGCAACGCACTCAGGCAGGTGTTGCCGAAGCGGTGGGAATCGACACCGTATCGTTATCGCGTATCGAGCTGGGAAAGGTGACGGCGGGGGTTATGACGCTGGACAAGATTGCGGACGAATTGGGCGTGCCGCTGGGGAGGTTGTTTGATGGGGCATCTGCCAAATCTGCCGCACTCGCTGACAACATCATTGCTCAGTTGGAACCGCTAAAAGATGCTGACCGCCTGTTTCTGGTGGAGCAGTTGCAACTCTGGGCGAAGAAGCTAGCCAGTAAGAAGTGATCTTTTCTTGGTTTCTCGCTGCCACTCGCCGTAAACGGACCAGAGTTTATTGAGTACGCTCAACTTGGATTTGTCGATACCTTCCCCGGGGAGGTATTCAAACAGCGTCATGCCCACTTCAATGAAATCGTCGTATTCCAAAGCCAGTCCGGCCTTCTCTACAATAATAGAGACCAAACGGAATTGTTCCGGTCGAGAGATTTTCATGTAGCGGCGTGCAGCAAGAGATGTGGCCTAAGGCAGTTTAAGCCCCTCGTAAATACGCCACATTTCATTCAGCAAGCTAACTTTCGGCTTGTCGATTTCGAAGCCGGGAATATCCTCAAACATCCCAAGTAGTATTTCCAAAAAACCGTAATAGTCCAAATTCAAGCCGCTATCTTCCGCGATAGCTTGGACCAGTGTATTCTCTTGTTCCAAAGATAATGTTTGCATCACGCATTTTCGTTAATACTGATGCAGACACACTCCCTGTAGTTGTGAGAAACGGCAACAAGGGAAAAAAAGAATTATTCGTGGCTATTAATTAAAAACCAAAAAACAAAGCCGAAGGGGGAAGAAATGGAATCAGTTGAATTCACCGTTCAAGGTTCATCTGCGACACCTTATACGGTTAGCTTTATATACGAAGAAAAGAGACTAGGTGCGTTTTGTACTTGCGCAGCCGGGACTAGTGGTACCGCATGCAAACACCGTCTTTCGATATTGGCAGGGTCTGACCCTGGAATTATCGGTGGAAGCCTAGACCAAATCCCTAAAATACTCGCATGGTTAAAAGGGTCTGAGATTGAGACCTGCATGGCTGAACTTGCTGCGGCAGAAGAACAATTTGAAAAAGCAAAGAAGCAAGTTTCGACGGCAAAGAAGAGACTATCAACGTCACTAACGAAGTAATGGTGCCGAACGCCAGTGTATAAAGATTAGAGTGTTCTATACGCATATTTACCCTCCTACATCACCGAAGGCAATGATGACTTTCGATCTGCGAGCAGCATTACCGGTTCTTTTACCGAAAGCTATTGCTTGGGCTCAAGAACGAGAAGAAGAAATTCTGAACACTGGAATTCCTCTTACTGAATACGAAATTTCTTTGGCAAAGCGTGTGGGTGTTTCTGAACCAGAGAAAGTTCGTATTTCCATAGTAGACGGGCAACTCCCGCTACCATCAGATTTGGTCCTTCGGCAGGCAGGTTTGGCTACAGGTTTATTTGGCCCTCACATGGCAGGCATCACTCTCGGCCACAGCATTTGTATTTGTCGTCCCCACGAATCTATACGTTTGTTATCACACGAACTTCGTCACGTTCATCAATATGAACAAATGGGATCTATAGTAGCTTTTCTTCCGGTCTATCTTCAGCAGATCGTTGACTATGAATATTCAAACGCCCCATATGAGGTTGACGCCCGCCGTCATGAAATTTATTCCTAATCTGACCTAACTTTAGATGCAAAGAAAAAAATGTTAAACAGATTTTCTAAGCCAGTGTGGCCGTCGCAAAAAAACAATTTGGTCTGCAAATCTACGACTACTACGCTATGTGAATGAACTGCATAAAAATCTAGGATGGGATTACGGACTTATCCCATATCCGTTAAAAAATATAAAAAGCGAAACACAACATGGCAAGAATCCCAGTTACTGCGAAAAGAGATTTTTTACAGTCCGTTACCTCATCTGCGCCTATTGCGGCTCTTGCAGAATTGATCTGGAATGGATTTGATGCGAAATCGGATAAGGTCCAAGTCATCTTAGACAAAAATGATATGGACGGACTTGAATCGATCCGCGTTATTGATCAAGGCGACGGGATTATTCATTCCAAAGTAACCGAGCTATTCGGTAGCCTCGGAGAGTCTTGGAAAAGAGCAGAAAAGCGCCAGAACGGTCGATCACTGCATGGAAAAAATGGAAAAGGAAGATTTAAAGCTTTTTCTTTGGGCGATCATGTCGAATGGAGGACTACGTTCAACGACAATGGCAAACCACACTCATACAAAATCACCGGAAAAGCGCAGGCATTAGACAATTTTGACGTAAGCGATCTTGTCGAAAATGATAATGCCCAACCCGGGACCGAAGTGACGATTCACAATGTCATCCATGATTTTCGGGCTTTAAAAGACGACTCTGCACCGATGCAGTTAGCAAAAATTTTTGCTGCGTATCTCACCGAATACCCCGAAGCAAAAATTATATACGACGGTATAGATGTCGATCCAAAGGTAGTCCAAAGTCACCAAGAACAATATAACTTAGGTGATATCGAGCTAAGCGGCGGACGAAAGACGGCCGTGTCCGTTTCTATCATCGAATGGACTATCGAGACAGAGCGAGTTGTCCATCTATGCGACGCATCTGGGATATCGCTCCATAACTTGCCCGCAGGGCAGCAGATCCGCGCACCAGGATTCAACTTTACTGCGTATGTTAAATCGGACCATTTCCGCGAATTAGATAAAACAGATCAGTTGGCTCTGGCAGATCTTAACGACGACGTTCAAGCTATCGTAAAAGCCGCGAAGAACAAAGTAAAAGAACATTTTCGGCGTAGAGTGGCCACAAATCAAAGTCAGATCGTCGAACGCTGGAAAGAAGAACAGATCTACCCGTTTGCTGATAAAGCAGAGCTTGACCCCGTGGAACTAGCCGAAAGACAGGTTTTTGACATCCTTGCCGTAAATGTTCAAAGCTATCTTCCTACGTTCGAAGATGCCGATAACAAATCGAAAAAATTTACCTTTCTTTTGTTGGCTCAGGCAATTCGAGAAAATCCTGATTCTGTACAGACAATCATTGGTGAAGTTCTAGGCCTCAAGAAAGATGCACAAGATGACTTGGCTGAGTTGCTTAGCAAAACTCCACTATCGTCCATCATCAGCTCTGCCAAAATTGTTGCCAACCGCCTGGATTTGCTTCTTGGCTTGGAAAACCTAATTTTCGACCGAGAAACCAAAAAAATATTTCGTGAACGCGACCAATTGCACAAAATTCTGGAGCAAGAGGCATGGTTATTTCATGAAGAGTTTGCACTTGCTGCAAGTGAAGAACGTCTCGAAGACGTGCTAAAAAAGCATCTCGACAAGCTTGGCATCCGTGAGGATGATCCCGAACCTGTAGATGTGGGCGATGGCAAGACAGGTCGGGTTGATCTAATGCTACAAAAGGTAATTCAACCAAGAACTGGTGAATACGACTATTTGATTGTGGAGCTAAAACGGCCATCAAAAAAAATCGATTCAGAAGTCCTCACTCAGATCGAGAAATATGCGATGGCTGTCGCTAGTGATGAACGTTTCAAGGGCGTAAAAGCAAAATGGACATTTGTAGCGATTTCAAATGAATTAGATGATTTTGCGAAGAAGAAATCAAGCCAAAAAAATATGCCGAGAGGCTGCGTTTACGAAGATGCCGATTCAAATATTCAAGTTTGGGTTAGGGAGTGGGCAGATGTTATCAACGACGCCCGCTCCAGGCTGCGATTCATAAACGAGCAACTGGTATATGAAGCCGATAGAGACAGTGCAAAAAATTATCTGCAGAAAACTCACTCGAAATTTATTCCCATTTTTGATGATATTGAAATACAAGGTGAGGATGAAGATAACGTTTAAATTAGAGATGTTCATTTGATTCAAGAATCTCTTCACTAGAAAAAACCTCTGTTATCCGCTGCGGACTGGCTGGAAAATTTACGCGTAACGAAAAGAAGCCAAGACCGATCGTTTGTCGATATGGAGCGCAATCTCCTCTTTGGCTACTACACAATTCGTAAGCTTCTGGATAATCAACGCCGATTAAAAAAAATCAATAGCGAGAGAGAACCATATGAAAATTTGTGGCATCGAAATCAAAGGCAGCGAAGCCATTGTTGCAGTCGTTGAACTGGACCAAGATAATTTTCGACATGTGCCGCTTGAAACAAAAAAGATAACGCTTAAAGACGACGAAGACGCAACAAATATTAAGTCTTTCCTCGTTTTGTTTAATGGTTTTATTAGGGACAACCAAATTAAGTGTATTGCAATAAAAAAACGCGGCAAAAAAGGGGAGTTCTCGGGAGGCGCAGTCACATTCAAAATCGAAGCAATATTGCAACTATTAGAACACTGCACGGTAGAACTACTGTCAGCACAAACTATCAGCGCGGCGAATAGAAAACACGCATTCATCCCTCCAGATTCGCTAAACAAATATCAACACGAGGCATTTTTTTCGGCGTGTACCGCTATTAGCCGGGCTAAAAAATGACCACTCTTTACATAGATGGAACGAGCGCACCGGCAGAGATAAAAGCTGCGTTACATCATTTATCGCAGAGCATCGATTTTTCCAAGGAAGATTTAAAAGCATGCAATGGGTATGTGTTTTTTGGAAAAAACAAAGTCACCGAAAAAAGTGTTGCCGTCAAATTCTATTACTGGGGTGGGAAGCCAGAATTTCATGCTGAACCAAAGCAACTAGCTGAAATTACTGCAGAGAACGTACTCTCGATTCACGATGCTGGTCTAATAAATAATAATTTTGCATATTTCGTAACCGCCACATGCTCGAAAGGCGATCTAGATGATGTGTTGAATTCGACAGCAATTGGAAACCGAGCGGCACTAAAGTTCACGTGCGAAATCCTGTCCGGCCTCTGTCATTTACATGAAAAGAGATTTCTACATAGGGACATCAAGCCCTCTAATATCTATGTTAACGAGAATAGTATTGCAGTCATTGGCGATTTTGGTTCGGTAAAAAGACTTCCCGATGGCCGATCATCCATTCCAGCTTCAAGTCACTCTTTGTTGTATCGCCCACCTGAAACCGTAATGCACAATTCCTACGGCGTTTCCGGCGATATTTATCAGACCGGAGTTGTTCTATACCAACTTCTCGGCGGGCATTTACCTTATGAAGGTCGTGCTTGGCTAAACAAACATGAACTATCAAAATTCGCTTCAATGGCGAACGAAACGGATCAGAATGCATTTGTCGACCAATGCGTGAAAGCAAAAATAACAAACGGGAAGATACTTAATTTTTCATCTTTACCGCCGTGGGTTCCTGACAATCTCAAGCGGATAATAAAGCGTGCATGCCTTGTCGATAGCTCTAAACGGTATCCAACTGCATCGGCGTTCATGGCGAAACTTCACGAATGTCGACATAAAACTCTTGATTGGCGGATTGAAGAGGGGCAGCCGATACTTATAGGAAACCCGAGCTATAGAATAATAAGTCTGGGACAACTGAGGGTGCAAAAAAAACACGGTGTGGAATGGCGTAATGACAATAGTTTTACAGGGCAAGGTCTAAAAGAACTAGTGACTCAAATTTCACTTAAAGCATTGGCATAGCGCCTCGCATACTGGCTTGACTTAGACGCGATGCCGGATGCTGCGACTACCATTGGAAAACGATTGGGAAAATGCAGTAGTCCACCATAAGCTTTCCATCTCAACTTGAACACAAGCGATGACAGCTTGAAGCAATCGGCCGCTACAGAATCCATCACACTGAACAACCCTCAAGTTCACAAAACACCTCAAATCCCGCGTAAAATGCGGGGTTCGCGGGTGTAGCTCAATGGTAGAGCAGAAGCTTCCCAAGCTTACGACGAGGGTTCGATCCCCTTCACCCGCTCCAGGGTGCAAGGGAATTAGCCGATTTTCATCGCTGCTTTGCTTATACGCCGCATCACATTCCATCTCCCGATTTTTCGCTTCACGAGTCATTCATGTCAGAAAACAAGTCCGGCAAACCTCTCTTTTACGATCCGACCGAACATCGCATCCGCAGCTTCGTCACACGCGCAGGTCGCTTGTCCGGTGCGCAGGCGCGCGCCATTGAGGAGCTCGGTCCGCAGTTCCTGTTGCCGTATGCGAAGGAGACGCTGGATATCGATGCCGCTTTCGGACGCACGGCGCCGACGGTGTTCGAGATCGGTTTCGGCATGGGCGACACCAGCGCGAAGATTGCGGCGGACATGCCGGAGAAGAATTTCATCGGCGTGGAAGTGCATACGCCGGGCGTGGGCAGCCTGCTCAAGCAGATCGGCGAGCAGAACCTCGCCAACATGCGCCTGATCCAGCATGACGCGGTGGAAGTGTTGACCAACATGATTGCGCCGGGATCGCTGGCGGGCGTGCATGTGTTCTTCCCCGATCCGTGGCACAAGGCGCGTCACAACAAGCGCCGCCTGATCCAGGGGCCGCTGGTGAGTCTGCTGGCGTCGCGTCTGGCGCCGGGCGGTTACCTGCATTGCGCAACCGACTGGGAAGAGTATGCGATCCAGATGCTGGAAGTGCTGGGCGCCGAGCCGGCACTGAAAAACAGCACCGACGCCGCCGAAGGTTATGCGCCGCGTCCCGATTACCGGCCCGTCACCAAGTTCGAGAACCGCGGCTTGCGGCTCGGCCACGGCGTGTGGGATCTGGTCTTCATCAAACAGGGCTGATCAGGCCCACCCTTCATTCCTTATGCGCTGCGCAGTTTGAACACGCTGACTGTGCGCGCCAATCCGGCCGCCTGATCCTGCAGGCTTTCTGCAGCGGCGGCGGCTTGTTCCACCAGCGCGGCGTTCTGCTGCGTGACCATATCCATCTGCACCACCGCCCGATTGACTTCGTCGATGCCGGCGCTTTGCTCGCGGTTGGCGTGCGTGATCTGGTCCATGATGCTCGCCACCTGCGCGACGGCGCCGACGATTTCCTGCATGGTCTGGCCGGCGTTGCCGACCAGGCTGGTGCCGGTGTTTATCTTGGCGACCGAATCGCCGATGAGTTCCTTGATTTCCTTGGCGGCGGTGGCGCTGCGCTGGGCCAGTGTGCGCACTTCCGATGCGACCACGGCGAAGCCCCTGCCCTGTTCGCCGGCGCGCGCTGCTTCGACGGCGGCGTTGAGTGCGAGAATGTTGGTCTGGAACGCGATGCCGTCAATGACGCCGATGATGTCGACGATCTTGTGCGAGCTTTGCTCGATGGCATTCATGGTGTCGACCACTGCGGCGACCATCTCTCCGCCCTTGACGGCGACGCCGGATGCATCGGCGGCGAGCTTGTTGGCCTGCTGCGTGTTCTGGGCGTTCTTTTGCACGGTGGAGGTGATCTCTTCCATGGAGGCGGCGGTTTCTTCCAGCGAGCCGGCCTGCTGCTCGGTGCGCGAGGACAGGTCCTGGTTGCCGGTGGCAATCTCGGTCGAGGCGGTGGCGATGGTGTCGGTGCCGCTGCGTACTTCGCTGACGATGCGGACCAGGTTGTCGTTCATGTCCTTGAGCGCTTGCAGCAGTTGCGCGGTCTCGTCCTTGCCGCTGACGATCACTTCGGAGCGCAGGTCGCCCGCCGCCACCGTCTGCGCGATCAGGACGGCGGTATTGAGCGGACGCGTGATGCTGGTCACCAGCCAGACCGTGACGATGCTGCCGAGGATCAGCGCCAGCACGATCGACACCACCAGCATCATGCGCGCCTCGCGATAATCGGCCTGCGCTTCGAGGGCGATCTCCTCACGGAATTTGTCGGCGGACTTGCGTACTTCGGCGACGATGTCGTCGATCATCTGGGTCGGCAGGCGGTCCGCGCCTTTGACGGCGTCGTCGACGCGCGCGACGCTGTCGTGGTCTTCGGGCTTGAATTCTTTCTGGAGTGCGGCGAGGTATTTGACGCCGAGGTCGGCGTGCACCTGTTGCGCCTGCCTGAGTTTGTCGGTGTTCATGCCGAGCGCGGGCAGCAAAGTGGTGAGCTTGTCGAGATTGGCCTGGGTAACTTTGCCCTCGTCGATGAAGGCCTGGCGGTACTTGTTGAAGGTGGCTTCATCCTTGCCGCGCAGCAGGGTGTTCTTCCACTCCTGCACCTGGATCTTGAATTGCACCTGAGCGCTGCGGGCGGAGTCGATGGCTTTTTCGATGGTGCCGGCTTTTTCCATCGCCTGCGTGTTCTGCTCAAAACTGTCGTTGAGCGTCATCCATCCCCGAACCCCGACGAAGATGGTCGCCAGCAGCAGCAATGCCGCCAGCAAACCGAGACGTGTACCTATCCTGAGATCGGTCAGCTTCATATGCCCTCCATGCTTGTGTTTGCACGCGGAAATATAGTTGCCAGCTTCGACCAATTCACAACCCGGTCGTTATCACTATATCCACTAATTGCAAAGCATGATACGTACCAGAGGGTATGTCACTCAGATAATTCCTGAATAAGCGCGATAATTTCCGCACCGTAAGTTTCCAGTTTCTTTTCCCCCACACCGGTGACGCCGCGCAGGTCGTCGAGCGATGACGGCCTGGCCTTGGCGATTTCGCGCATGGTGGCGTCGTGGAAGATGACGTAGGCCGGCACGTTGTGCTTGCGCGCGGTCTCGACGCGCCACCAGCGCAGCTTGTCGAAGATCCCCTGCTCTTCGGTCGAGAGATCGGTTTCGGCGTAGTTGGATTTGGAGGACGTGCGTTTCGGCTTGACCGGTTTCTGGTACTGGCGCAACTGGATTTTCTGTTCGCCGCGCAGGACCGGCTTCGCCTCTTCGGTCAGCTTGAGAGAGCTGTAGTTTTCGTGGTCGACGGTCAGCAAACCGAGCGCGATGACCTGGCGCAGCACGGCGCGCCATTCGGCTTCGCCATACTCGCTGCCGATGCCGAACACCGACAACTGGTCGTGACGCCATTGCTTGACCCTGTCGCCATCGATGCCGCGCAAGACATCCAGCACGTGGCCAGCGGCGAAGCGCTGCTCGACGCGATAGACGGTCGACAGCAGCTTTTGCGCCATCAGGGTGCCGTCGAAGGATACCGGCGGCGTCAGGCAGATGTCGCAGTTGCCGCAGGCTTGCTGGCCATGCTGGCCGAAATAGTCGAGCAGGCGCACGCGGCGGCAATGCAAGGTCTCGCACAGTCCCAGCATGGCGTCGAGCTTGATGCCGAGCACGCGCTTGAAGGTTTCGTCGGCTTCCGACTCGGAGATCATGCGGCGCTGCTGCACCACGTCCTGCAGGCCGTAGGCCATCCAGGCGTTGGCAGGCAAGCCGTCGCGGCCGGCGCGGCCGGTTTCCTGGTAATAGCCTTCGATGCTCTTGGGTAGGTCCAGATGGGCGACGAAGCGCACGTCGGGCTTGTCGATGCCCATGCCGAAAGCGATGGTGGCGACCATGACGATCTTGTCTTCGCGCAGGAACCGCGCCTGGTTGGCAGTGCGCTTGGCGTAGTCCATGCCGGCGTGATACGGCAGCGCGTTGATGCCGCTCTGCTTGAGGAATTCGGCGGTTTCTTCGACCTTCTTGCGCGACAGGCAATACACCACGCCGGCGTCGTCGGGATGCTCGCTCTCGATGAAGTCGAGCAGCTGCTTGCGGCCGTTGGCCTTCTCGACGATCTGATAGCGGATGTTCGGGCGGTCGAAGGAAGACACGAACTGGCGCGCGTCTTCGAGCTGCAGGCGATGGATGATTTCTTCGCGGGTCTGCTGGTCGGCGGTCGCGGTCAGCGCGATGCGCGGGACGTTGGGGAAGCGCTCATGCAGCACCGACAGCTTGATGTACTCGGGGCGGAAGTCATGACCCCATTGCGATACGCAATGCGCCTCGTCGATGGCGAACAATGCGATGTGCGCCGCTTCCAGCAGGTCCAGGCAGCGCGGCGTCATCAGGCGTTCGGGAGCGACATAGAGCAAGTCGATATCGCCGCTGCGCACGCGCCGCTCGATCTGCATCGCTTCGTCGAAGGTCTGGGTGGAGTTGAGGAAGGCCGCACGCACGCCGACTTCAGCGAGCGCATCGACCTGGTCCTGCATCAGCGCGATCAGCGGCGACACCACCACGCCCACGCCGTCGCGCACCAGGGCCGGCACCTGATAGCACAGCGACTTGCCGCCGCCGGTCGGCATCAGCACCAGGGCGTCGCCGCCTTGTACGACATGCTGGACGATGTCGGCCTGCTGGCCGCGGAACGACGGGTAGCCGAATACGGTTTCGAGTATGTGCAGCGCCTTACCCTGCTGCTCCTCAACGCGCTCTGACACGATTTTTGACATTTAGTGCAAGTACCCTTTGCTGACCGCAACCAGCAAAAACGCGCCGAGTGCTGCGCGATAAACAATGAAAGGCCAGGTCGAGAAGCGCTCCAGGAATTTCATCAATCCCCAGATCGCGCAAAACGCCGACAGGCTCGCCACCACGATGCCGAACAGCAGCAGCGACCATGCCTGCAGCGGAATCTGCGCGTGCAGCAGCACGGCCAGTTCCTTGAGACCGGCCAGCGCAATCGCCGGCAGGCCGAGCAGGAAGGAAAAGCGCGCCGCTTCTTCCCGCTTGAAATTGAGGAACAGCGCGGCAGTCAGCGTCGAACCCGAACGCGACACGCCTGGAATCAGCGCACCGACCTGCGCAATGCCGACGATCAGCGCGTCACGCAAACGCATCTCGTCGACGCTGCGACGGTGGCGGCAAGCCAGCTCGGCAATCGCCAGCAAGATCGCCATGGCGATGCACGACCAGCCGATCACCGACAGGCTGCGCAGCGGCGAGCCGCAGGCGTTCAGCACGTGCGACAAGGCCAGTCCGGCGATGCCGATGGGGATGGTCGCCAGGACGATGGCGACGGCCAGGCGAAACATCGGGCTGTTGAAATCGCGCTGTTTCCACGCGGCGATGCTGCCGGTGGTGACCGCCGAGACATCGCGCCAGAAATAGCTGACCACCGCAGCCAGCGCCGCCAGTTGCATCGCCGCCGAAAACGCCGCCCCCGGATCGTGCCAGCCCAATACCGCCGGCACGATGCGCATATGCGCCGTGGACGAGATCGGCAGCAGTTCGGTGATGCCTTGCACCACGCCGAGGAAACCGATCTGCAGATAGTCGAGAGAGGCGAAACCGATATCCAGACCGGCGCTGCACGCATTTGCCACGATATTTCCTTTTTTGTCTTACTCGACCCAGGCCACGACGCCGGTGTAGGCGGTGCCGAGGATCACCAGGCCGAACAGGATGCGGTACCACGCGAACACGGTGAAATCATGCGAGCTGATGTAACGCAGCAGCCAGCGCACGCACAGGAAGGCCGAGACGAAAGCGGCCACGGTGCCGACCGTGAACAGCGGCACGTCGGCGGCGCTCAGCAGCGCGCGTTCCTTGTACAGCGAATAGATGGTGGCGGCGAACAGCGTCGGGATCGCCAGGAAGAACGAGAACTCCGTGGCCGCCTTGCGCGACAGGCCGAACAGCATGCCGCCGATGATGGTGGCACCGGAACGGCTGGTGCCGGGAATCAGCGCGAAGGCTTGCGCGCAGCCCACCTTGAAGGCGTCCAGCGGCGTCATGTCGTCGACCGAATCAATGCGCGAGGACGAGTAGCCCATACGGCCTTTGTTGCGGCGCTCGACCCACAGGATGACCAGGCCGCCGACGATGAAGGCGATCGCCACCGGCACCGGTGCGAACAGCACCGCCTTGATCTTCTTGCTGAACAGGAAACCGAGGATCGCCGCCGGCAGGAAGGCGATGATCAGGTTGATCACCAGGCGCTGCGCCTTGCGGTCGGTAAACAAGCCGCCCAGCACCGAAGCGATGCGTACGCGATATTCCCAGCATACCGCCAGGATGGCGCCGGCCTGGATGACGATCTCGAAGACGTCGACTTTTTCCTTGGAAAAACCCGGACCGGCGAAATTGAGCAGACTGCCGGCAAGGATCAGATGTCCGGTGGAAGAAATCGGAAGAAATTCGGTCAGGCCTTCTACGATGCCCATGATGAGCGCTTTGAGCGCGAGGATAGTGTCCATGCTGAGGGAAATGAGGGAAAGTGGGTGAGCTGAATCAGTGTTTGCCGGCGGCAACGCCGGGCGAAGTCAGCATTTTACTGGCTTGGCGCGGAAGGTGGTGGTTTTGCGCCAAAGTCCGCTTCCTTGGCGGAATTTTCTCGAATAATGTCAGGGCTGCGTCAGCAATGAGAAATGCCGCCAATAAAAAACGCCACCCGCGCTTGTGGCGACGGGTGGCGTTCACATCGCCGCACGGATAAGCGGCGAGGTTTTTACTACCAAACGATCAGACCGAAGTCGACAGGGGCTTGTCCAGGTCGACGCCCAGCCGGGCTGCGGCATCCTTGAGCCTGGCGGCATCGGCGCCGAACACTTCGGTCAGCGCGGTGTAGGCGATCCAGCGTGCATCGACTTCGAAGAAGTCGCGCAGATTGGCGCGCGTGTCGCTGCGGCCGAAGCCGTCAGTGCCGAGCGTGACGTAACGCGCCGGCACGTAGGCGCGGATGCTTTCGGACAAGGTGCGTACGTAGTCGCTGACGGCGATGACGGGCGCCTTGCCGGCTTGCAGTTGCTGCGTGACATAGGGCAGGTCGTTCTTCGCGCCCGGCTGCAGGCGTGCCCGGCGTTCCGCTGCGATGCCGTCGCGCGCCAGCTCGGTGAAGCTGGTGACGCTCCAGACTTCGGCCGTGACGCCGAACTGCTCCTGCAGCGTGCGCGCGGCTGACAAGGCTTCCTTGAGCATCGGGCCGGCTGCCAGCAGGCGCACCTGCGCGCCGGCTTTTTCTTCGAGGCAGTACATGCCGCGCAAGATGCCGTCCTTGACGTCGCGATCCTGCGGCAAGCTCGGTTGCACTTCGTTTTCGTTGGTGACGGTGACGTAATAGAACACGTCTTCGTTGCGCTCCAGCATGCGACGCATGCCGTCGTCGACGATGACCGCCATTTCGTAGGCGTAGGCCGGATCGTAGGAGACGCAGTTGGGGATGCCGGCGGCGGTCACGTGGCTGCTGCCGTCCTGGTGTTGCAGGCCCTCGCCGCCGAGCGTGGTGCGGCCGGACGTGGCGCCGATCAGGAAGCCGCGCGCACGCTGGTCGGCCGCCGCCCAGATCAGGTCGCCGATGCGCTGGAAGCCGAACATGGAGTAGTAGATGTAGAACGGCAGCATCGGCAGGCCGTGCACCGAATAGCTGGTCGCCGCCGCCGTCCACGACGAAATCGCACCGGCTTCGGTGATGCCTTCTTCGAGGATCTGGCCATCCCTGGCTTCGCGGTAGGACAGGATGGAGCCGATGTCTTCCGGCTCGTACAACTGGCCTTGCGAGGAATAAATCCCGACCTGGCGGAACAGGTTGGCCATGCCGAAGGTGCGCGCTTCGTCAGCGACGATCGGCACCACGTAGCGGCCGAGGTCGGCGTCCTTGAGCATGCTGCCGAGCATGCGCACCAGCGCCATGGTGCTCGACATTTCCTTGCCTTCTGCGTCGAGCGCAAACCTGGCGTGGGTCTCGATGGCCGGCACGCGCAACTGGGCCTTGCCGTCGGCGTTGGCGACCCGGCGCGGCATGCGTCCGCCCAGCGCGGCGCGGCGCGCCAGCAGATGCTTCATCTCGGCGCTGTCGCCGGCCGGCTTGTAGAACGCCAGGTTCTTGCATTGCTCGTCGCTGATCGGCAGCTTGAAGCGGTTGCGGAAAGCAATCAGCACTTCCTCGTCGAGCTTCTTTTGCTGGTGCGTGGTCATCTTGCCTTCGCCGGCCGCGCCCATGCCGTAGCCCTTCTTGGTCTGCGCCAGGATCACGGTCGGCTGGCCGCGATGGTTGGCGGCGGCGGCGTAAGCGGCATGGATCTTCTTCATGTCGTGGCCGCCGCGGCGCAGGCGGTTGATTTCTTCGTCGGTGAGCGTCTCGGCGATGCGGCGCGTGCCGGCGGACTGGCCGAAGAAGTGCTCGCGGTTGAAGGCGCCGTCGTTGGCGGCAAAAGTTTGTAATTGGCCGTCGACGGTGCGGTTGAGCGCATCGATCAGTTCGCCGTCCTTGTCGCGCGCGAACAGGCTGTCCCAGTCCGAACCCCACAGCAGCTTGACGACATTCCAGCCGGCGCCGGCAAAGATCGTCTCCAGTTCGTCGACGATATGGCCGTTGCCGCGCACCGGTCCGTCCAGGCGCTGCAGATTGCAGTTGACCACGAAGATCAGGTTATCGAGTTTTTCGCGCGAGGCCAGCGAGAGCGCCGCCAACGATTCCGGCTCGTCCATTTCGCCGTCGCCGAACACACCCCACACCTTGCGGCCCTGATCTTGCAGCAGGCCGCGATGTTCCAGGTAGCGCAGGAAACGCGCCTGGTAGATCGCATTGATCGGACCTATGCCCATCGAGCCGGTCGGGAACTGCCAGAAGTTGGGCATCAGCCATGGATGCGGATACGACGACAGGCCTTGCTTGCCGTGCTTCTTGGCTTCGATCTCGCGGCGGTAAAAGCCGAGGTCGTCTTCGGTCAGTGCGCCTTCCAGGAAAGCGCGGGCATAAATGCCCGGCGCCGAATGCGGCTGGAAGTAGACCAGGTCGCCGGCGAATTGCGCATCGTCCTCATGGCGCGCGCGGAAGAAATGGTTGAAGCCGACTTCGAACAAGTCGGCGGCGGAGGCGTAGCTGGCGATGTGGCCGCCCAGTTCACCGTAGGCGCGGTTGGCGCGCACCACCATCGCCAGCGCATTCCAGCGCATGACCGAGGCCAAGTGTTCTTCTATCGCTTGGGCGTCGGAGCCGCCCGGAAACGGCGGCTCCTGCTCGGGACGAATGGTATTGATATAGGGGGTGTTGCGGGCGTCGCGCCAGTTGATGCCCCATTGCTGGGCGGCGGCCGACATGCGCGACAGCAGGAAGCGCGCGCGGTCGGGTCCGACTTCCTGCAATACGCCTTGCAGCGCCTGCAGCCATTCCTGGGTTTCCTGGGCGTCGATATCGATGTCTTTGGCGATGCCGCTTGCTGATGACAGATCCACTTTCTTGTCTCCTCCGGGTAAGTTGATCACTGTACGCCTGAGCAGGCCGCATGAGTCACTGAAATCACCGCTTTGACATACAATAAACAGCAAGATATGCCGCCATCACATCATTCACGGAGATAAATTCTGCATATGGAACTCGACGCCATCGATTTACGTATTTTGAGCATGCTGCAGCAAAACAGCGCGCTCAGCAATCTCGAACTATCCGCCAGGATCAACCTGTCGCCGTCGCCGACGCTGGCGCGGGTCAAGCGGCTGGAAAATGAAGGCATCATCTCGCGCTACGTCGCACTGGGCAACCCGCACCTGCTCGGACTCAAGGTCAACGTGTTCATCAAGATCAGCCTGGAGAAACAGGAGTCGGGGACGCTGGCGCAGTTTGAAGAGGCGGTGAGCGCCTTCGACGAAGTCATGGAGGTCTACCTGATGACCGGCGACGAAGACTATCTGTTGCGCCTCGTGGTGCCGGACCTGCAGGCGCTCGAACATTTCGTGCTGGACCACCTGACCAAGATTCCCGGCATCAAGAACATCCGCTCCAGCTTCGCGCTCAAGCAGGTCAAGTACAAGACCGCGCTGCCGCTGGGCAACCTGCCGCGCTGACCCGATCCGTTGGTCCAAAAAAAAGGCGGATCGCATTGCTGCGAACCGCCTGCACACCGATGTTCTCACATCGGTTAATGAGGCCGTGCTGCACCTCATTCCCTCACCCCACTACCTTGCTACTCACTTCCTACTACCCCCCACACACTTCCTACTACCCCCACTACAAATTCATTGAGCTGCAGATTGCCTGCCTTGAGCGCCTGCCGGATTACGCGGCGTAGCTCAGGTTATCCAGCGACAATGTCGGTGCGCCGGCCGGCTTCGGCAGATGATGCACCTGGGCGGCTTTGGCCGGGACGGCGTTGCGGCTTGTCTTCGGGACGACAGCCTGAGCTACCTGTGTTGCCTGTGTTGTCCGTTCTGTCTCGTAGTGCATATGCTGATCGTCGAGCTTGAACACGCTGACCAGTTCGGCCAGGCTGCTGGTCTGGCTTTGCATCGAGGCTGCTGCGGCTGCGGCCTCTTCCACCAGCGCGGCGTTTTGCTGCGTGACCTGATCCATCTGTGTGATGGCGTTGTTGATCTGTTCGATACCGCGCGTCTGTTCGTCGCTGGCCGAGCTGATGTCGCCCATGATGCTGGTGACGCGCTGGATGCTGTCGAGGATCTCGCCCATGGTGGCGCCGGCTTCATCGACCAGCGCTGCGCCGGCGTCGACCTCGGCCACCGAGGTGCCGATCAGTTGCTTGATTTCTTTTGCTGCCGAAGCCGAACGCTGGGCCAGGCTGCGCACTTCCGAAGCCACCACCGCGAAACCGCGGCCTTGTTCACCGGCACGTGCGGCTTCGACCGCAGCGTTCAGCGCCAGGATGTTGGTCTGGAATGCGATACCGTCGATGACGCCGATGATGTCGACGACCTTCTTCGACGATTCATTGATCGATGTCATGGTTTCGACGACGCGGGCCACTACAGCGCCACCCTTGACGGCGATGTCGGAGGCGGTTGTCGCCAGCTTGTTGGCTTGCTGTGCGTTCTCGGCGTTTTGCTTGACGGTGGCGGTCAGTTCTTCCATCGCCGACGCGGTTTCCTGGAGGGAACCGGCTTGTTGTTCAGTGCGCGACGACAGGTCCAGGTTGCCGCTGGCGATTTCGCCCGAGGCGGTAGCGATGGTGTCGGTGCCGTGGCGGACGTCGCCGACGATGCGCAACAGGTTGTCGTTCATTTCCTTGAGCGCCAGTTTCAGTTGACCCAGTTCATCCTTGCTGTCGACGGTGATGGTGCTGGTCAGGTCGCCGGTGCTGACATTTTGTGCAATCGTCACGGCCTCTTGCAGCGGACGCGAAATCGAACGGGTCAGCCACCAGGCGATCAGCGAACCGAGCAGCAGCGAGACGGCGCTCAGGGCAAACATGGTCCACTTCGATACTTCGTAGGCTTCTTGCGCGGTGGTGACGCTTTCATGGGTGCGGGCACGCATCACGACATTGAATTCCGAGATATGGGCGATCACCTGCTTGAGCAGCGGCATGCACTCGGCGATCAGCGAGGCCTTGGCTGCTTCGGTCTGTTGGGTAGTCGCCAGTGCGCCGATTTTGGTGGCGATCGGCAGGTATTTGGCTTCCAGCGCGCGCAGCTGTTCGAGCATGTTGCGTTCCTGGGCAGTGGCGTCGGCCGGATTCTTCATCAGGGCGGTCAACTCCGCCATGCCGCTGTCGATGTCTTTCTGCGCTTTGGTGACCAGTTCGATGTCCCCTTTTTGTTGCACCGGGTCGGTCACCAGCACCAGGTTGCGAGCGGCGACGGCGCGCAGGCCGATGGCGAACTGGACTTTGCTCAGCGCCAGCAATTTGCCTTCGTCGACCGATGTAATGAACTCGACATGGTCGTTCAGCTTCGAGACCTGGCGCAGGCCGAACGTCGCTCCGGCGACCAGCAGTGCCAGGACGACGCCGAAACCAATAGTGAGGCGGACGCCGATTTTCCAGTTCTTCATGTTGTTCTTCCTTGGGGTTGTATGAGGGTCTTCTGGGACTGCCGGGTATTGCTAGTGGGTGGACGGATTTTCAGACAGATCGGGGCGGGTGAATATCGGGCTTTTCCTGAATGGATGAAAGCACATGCTTTCCTTGTGGAAACCGGGCGGCATCGGGCTTGTTTTTTCGGCAACCGCTATCATGTGCAGTCGACGCGGGTTGCAAAGGGGGTTGCAGCCTGGCGCGGGCAGCAATGCACCCATCATGAAAATTACCTACAGGCAGCAGTAATGGATACCCGAGAGACAGAGCGCATTCTGGCCTTGCAGCAAATCGATGCGCTGGCCGTGCTCGACAGCAAGGTCGCGGACGGACTGGAACACATCACCCAGCTGGCGGCACGGCATTTCAAGGTGCCGATGGCCTTCATCTCGCTGATCGACGGCGAACGCCAGTGGATCAAGCGCAGCGTCGGTCTGGCACTGCGCGAGACGCCGCGCAAGGAATCGTTCTGCGACTACACCATCCGCACCGCCGAACCGATGGTGATCGAAGACACGCTGCTCGATCCGCGCTTCCGCGATTTCCCGCTGGTGACCGGTCCGAGCGCGGTGCGCTTCTATGCCGGTGCGCCGCTGCTGACCGCCGACGGCCACGCCATCGGCAGCTTCTGCATCGCCGACAAGACGCCGCGCACGTTGAGCGAAGACGACCGCGCCCAGTTGCAGCGCATGGCCTCGCTGGTGATGTCGCACTTGTCGCTGCGCCGCGCAGTGGACCGGCTCGATCCGATTTCCGGCATGGCCAATTCGCATCAGCTGGCCGACGAGCTCGATCTGCTGGTCTCGATGGGCGCCGTGGAAAAACGCGCACTGGTCTATCTCGACATGCCCGATGCCGCGGCAGCGCATGACATCGCCAGTGCGCTCGGCGCCGCAGCCTACGACGAACTCATCCGCAATACCGGCCGGCGCCTGCAGACGCTGATGCATGAACATGCCACGGTGTTCCATATCGTCGGCACGCGTTTCGCGCTGCTGTCGCATGCGCATGACGTGGAGAGTTTCCATGCGGTGCTGGACGGCATGGATGAAGCCTTCGATGCGCCGCTGCATATCCAGAACATCCCGCTGAACCTGGCGCTCAACGCCGGCATGGTGAGTTTCAATACCGACCGCGACGGCGTGCTCGATGCGCCGCGCAAGGCGCTGGCGGCGATCAAGCAAGCCCAGAGCGAACAGCGCCGCTGGTCGATCTACAATGAGCAGGAAGACGATACCCACCGGCGTGCATTCCGCTTGCTGAACGATATTCCGCAAGTGCTGCACGCCGATGAATTCCGCCTGGTGTTCCAGCCCAAGCTGGCGCTCGCCGGCAATACTTGCCATAGCGCCGAAGCGCTGCTGCGCTGGACCCATGCCGAGCTCGGCCCGATTTCGCCGGCCGAGTTCATTCCGCTGGTGGAGAAGACTGCGCTGGTCAAACCCGTGACCGACTGGGTCCTGGAAAACGCGTTCCGCCAGATGCGCGCATGGGCCGCAATCGGCAAGCATCCGAAGATTGCACTCAACGTATCGGCGCGCAATCTGGAAGAGCCGAACATCTGCGCCCGCCTGGCCGGACTGTGCAATCGCTACGATATTTCGCCGTCGCAGATCGAGATCGAATGCACCGAAGGATTGTGGATGAACAGCGAAAAGGTGTTGCAGACCCTGCACGACATCCGCAGCCTGGGCATGAGCATTGCGCTCGACGACTTCGGCACCGGCTACAGCAATTTCTCTTATCTGCAATACGTGCCGGCCACCACGGTCAAGCTCGATCAATCGCTGATCCGCAATGTCCACGCCAGCCAGCGCGATCAGCGCATCGTGCGTTCCATCATCGCGCTGGCCAAAGACCTCGACTACCGCATCGTCGCCGAAGGCGTCGAGACGGAAGAGATCATGGGCCTGGTCAAGGAATGGGGTTGCAACGAAGTGCAGGGATATTTCTTCGCGCGGCCGGTGGCGGCGGATGAATTCCTGACTTATCTCACTTGAAACCGACGCAACACGGCATCAGAAACGCCGCGCACTGAACGGCGCCAGGTCGATCTCGGGCGCCTGCCCCGCCAGCAACTGGCCGACCAGGCGACCGGTCCGCGCCGACGAGCCGAGTCCGATGTGGCCGTGGCCGAAAGCGTGGATGATGTCTATGCTGCGCGACGACGGTCCGATACAGGGCAAGCCGTCCGGCATGCTGGGGCGACGTCCCAGCCAATAGCGCACGCGGTTCGCCGGCAAATCGCGCGGCAATGCCGGGAACAGCTTCAACGCGAGGTCGCGCATGATCTCGGCGCGGCGCCAGTCGGGTGCGGCGTCGAAGGACGCGATCTCGACCTGTCCCGCGACGCGCAAGCCTTCTGCGGTCTGCGTGGCAATGACCTTGCGGTCCATGATCATCATCGGCGTGCGTGGCCGGCCCTCCGGCGCGAGCACCATGGCGTGGTAGCCGCGTTCGGTTTCCAGCGGGATCTTGTCGCCGGCCTTCGCGGCCAGTGCCTTCGACTGTGCGCCGGCGGCGATGACGGCGGCGTCGCAGGCGATTTCACCGGCATCCGTCAGCACCGCCGCCAGCTTCTCTCCTTCAAAACGAAAACCTGTTGCAGTCGCCGCCGTCAGGCGTGCCCCGCGTGCGCAGGCGTGCGCGGCCAGCGCCGCGATATACGCGCCGGGATTGCGGCAATGCCCGGCTTCCGGAATCAGCACGCCGAAACCGTAGGCCGGGTCGAGGTCCGGTTCGCGCGCATGCAGCTCCTGCGCCGACAACTCCTGCCAGCCGATGCCGAGCTTGCGGCGAATGCCCCAGCCCCTTGCGTCGGCTTCGAAGTGCTCGCGCGAACGATAGATGTGCAGCAGGCCGCCGAGATCGATCATGTCGCCGACGCCGGCCTGGTCCGCGATTGCCTTGTGCAGCGACGCCGCGCCCTGCAGCAGCGGCCGCAATGCCGCCGCAGTAGCGCTGATGCGCGCGGTCGTGGAACCGGCTACCAGGTAGCGCAGCAGCCACGGCAAGGTGCGCGGCAGGTAGCGCCAGCGCACCGACAGCGGCCCCAACGGATCGGCGAGGAAGCCGGGCAGCTTCTTCCACACGCCCGGCTCGGACGGTGGCAACACTGAATGCGAAGACAGCCAGCCGGCGTTGCCGTAGCTGGAGGCATGCTCGCCGCCGGGCCGGCCCGGATCGGCGATGGTCACCTGCAAGCCCTGGTCGAGGGCATGCAGCGCGCTCATCAGGCCGACTGCGCCGGCGCCGATGACGACGACGTGGCGCGTGGACGGCGCAGCGGGAGTTTCTGAAGAGGAAGCAGAGGAAGCGGAGGAAGCGGGCATGGTCATGAGCGCGAGTATACCCAGTTTGCCAAACTACACCGCCAGGTAAGCGCGCCGCACGGCGTCGTCGCGCGCCAGCTCCGCCATCGTGCCCTGGTAGCGGATATGACCGTTTTCCAGGATGTAGGCACGGTCGCTGACCAGTCCGGCGAAATGCAGGTTTTGCTCGGACAGCAGGATCGCCATGCCGGCCTGCTTCAGCCGCAAGATCATGTTGGCCATCTGTTCGACGATCACCGGCGCCACGCCTTCGGACGGTTCATCCAGCAGCACCAGATAGGGATTGCCCATCAGCGTGCGCGCCACCGTCAGCATTTGCTGCTCGCCGCCGCTCATGCGGCCGCCGGCGCGCTGCGGCATTTCGCCGAGATTGGGGAACAGTTCGAACAGCTGCTGCGGCGTCCACGCGAAGGCATCGGGCCGCGGCGGCTGGCGGCCGACTTCAAGATTCTCTAGCACGCTCAGTTCGGAAAAGATGCGACGGTCTTCCGGTACATAACCCATGCCCATGCGCGCAATCGTGTGCGGCCGGGCGCGGCTGATGTCCCGGCCGCGGAACACGACCTTGCCGTCGGCGCGGTCGAGCAATCCCATGACCGCCTTCATCGTGGTCGACTTGCCGGCGCCGTTGCGTCCCATCAGCGCCACCACTTCACCGCGCCCGACTTCGAAGCCGACGTCGAACAGGATGTGCGCCTGGCCATACCAGGCGTTGAGGTTTTCCACCCGCAGCAATGTGTCTGCCTTCACGCCGGTCATTGCGCCTCCTGCCCGAAGGTTGTTCCGGAGCCCAGATACACCTCCTGCACCTGCGGATGATTGCGGATGGTCTCGCCATCGCCTTGCGCGATGATGCGGCCGCGCGCCAGCACGATCATGCGATCGGCGAAGGCGAACACCACGTCCATGCTGTGTTCGGTAAACAGCACCGCGAGCTTGCGTGCGACCACCAGCTCCCTGGTCAAGGCCATCAGTTCGTTGCGCTCGCCGGGCGCCATGCCGGCGGTGGGTTCATCCATCAGCAGCAGGCGCGGACGGTTGGCGAGCGCGATCGCCAATTCGACGCGCTTGACGTCGCCATAGGCCAGCACGCCGCAGGGACGTTGCGCCTGTGCGGCCATGCCGACCTGGGCCAGCAATTCCATCGCCTCGTCGCGATACATGCCTGCCGCAGGACGCCACAGGCTGAACAGCTTGCGCTTGCGCGAGACTAGCGCCATCTGCACGTTTTCGATCACCGTCATGGAACTGAAGGTGGCGGAGACCTGGAAGGTGCGGCCGACGCCGAGACGCCAGACGTCGCGCGGCTTCATGCTGCGGCGTGCATTGCTGATCTCGCGCCCGTCGAAATGCACCGAGCCGGCGTCGGGCCTGTACTGACCGTTGAGGATGTTGAAGCAGGTCGACTTGCCGGCGCCGTTCGGCCCCAGCAAGGCCAGCAACTGGCCTTCGGGCAGATCGAACGACACGCCGTCGAGCGCCCTGACGCCGCCGAAATTCTTGCCTAGATCGCGTACTTGCAGCAGGCTCATGCGACCTCCTCGTCATTCTTGCGCCATCTGTTCGAGACACTGGCGATCCCGCCCGGAAACAACAACACCAGCGCGAGGATCACCAGGCCGAGCAAGGCGCGCCAGTAATCCGTCTCGCGCGCGATGACGTCCTGCAGCCAGGTGAACACCGCGGCGCCGGCCACCGGTCCGGACAGCGTCTGGATGCCGCCCAGCATGACCATCACGAGACCGTCGACCGATCGGTTCACGCTGATCGCTTCCGGCGAGATACTGCCCTTGGAAAACGCAAACAACGCACCGGCCATGCCGCAGAACAGTCCGGCGACGATGAAGGCCATCCATTGCACGCGCTTGACGTCGATGCCGATGGCCTCGGCGCGCAATGGCGAATCCCGTCCGGCGCGCATGGCATGGCCGAACGGCGAGAACAGCACGCGCCGCAGCAACAATACGCCGGCCACGCTGAACGCCAGCGCCAGGTAGTAGAAGGCGGTCGGCGACGATGCCCACGCCGCCGGCCAGATGCCGACCAGGCCGTTGCTGCCGCCGGTGACCTCATCCCACTGGAACACGATGGCCCAGACGATCTGCGCGAACGCCAGCGTCAGCATCGCCAGATAGACGCCCGACAGCCGCACGCAAAACCAGCCGAACAGCAGCGCACCAATGGCGCCCGCCAGCGGGCCGGCGATCAGCGCCATCTCCATCGGCAAACGCAGGCCGGTCAACACCAGCGCCGCCGCATACGCGCCCAGTCCGAAATAGGCGGCATGGCCGAAGGAATGCATGCCGCCCGGCCCCATGATGAAATGCAGACTGGCGGCGAACAGCACGGCGATCAATATTTCCACCAGCAGCACGCTCAGGTAGGGGAAGCTGCCGGCCAGCAGCGGCGCCGCCAGCAACAAGGCCAGACCGGCCAGGCCGAGGCCGCGTTGCAGCTTGTTTGCCGGGCGCAGCGGCGCTTCCGGCGGACCGGCGACGCGGCTGGCGACCTGCGGCTTGCCCAGCAGGCCCCAGGGACGCAGCACCAGGATCAGCGCCATGACGAGGAATTCCGCCACCAGCGTCAGCTTCGACAGCGAGACGACGACGCCGGCAATCGAGACCTGGCCGAAGGCGACGCACAGCGCCTTGATCTCGGCGATCAACAACGCCGCCAGGAAAGCGCCGCCGATCGAACCCATGCCGCCCACCACGACCACGACGAAGGCGTTGCCGATGGTTTCCAGGTCGAGCGCCAGCGTGGCCGGCATGCGCGGCCCCTGCAGCGCGCCGCCCAGGCCGGCAAGGAAGCAACCCAGCGCAAACACGCCGGTGAACAGCCACGACTGGTGGATGCCGAGGGCGCCGGCCATTTCGCGGTCCTGCGTCGCCGCGCGGATCAGCGTGCCCCAGCGTGTGCGGTTGAGCAGCAGCCATAGCAGGCCGAGCACGGCCGGGCCGATGACGATCAGCACCAGGTCGTATTGCGGCAGGCGGCGTCCGAGCAATTCCACCGAACCGGCCAGGCCGGGAGCGCGCGGACCGAACAGGTCTTCCGGTCCCCACAGGTAGAGGGCGGCGTCTTTCAGCACCAGCACCAGCGCAAAGGTGGCCAGCAACTGGAACAGTTCGGGTGCGCGATAAATGCGGCGCAGGACGGTGATCTCGACCAGCGCGCCGAGCAGCGCCACGGCGCAGGCCGACAGCAGCACCGCGCTCCAGAAGCCGACGCCGCTGGCGCCGATCAGGCTGACCAGCGTGTAGGCAATGAACACGCCGAGCATGTAGAAGGAGCCGTGGGCGAAGTTGACGATGCGCGTGACACCGAAGATCAGCGACAAGCCGGCCGCCACCAGGAACATGGCGGAGGCGTCGGCGAGGCCGTTGATCAGTTGTACTGCGAGGCTGGAAAAAGTCATTGCATGCATTTGCCGGAGGACGGCGGTGCGGCCTGTGCGTACGCCATCGGGGAATATTGGGCTAGAGTATACGATGCCGCGCCGCCAAACGTGCCGTGCGCCCGTCCCAACAACAATGGAGTCTGCATGTTTCTCGATTTTTCCCAGGTTGATCCGCGCCAGGCGTATAGCTGGCTGGCCTCGGCCGTCATCCCGCGGCCGGTGGCCTGGGTGTCCACCGTGTCGGCCGCGGGCGTGAGCAATCTCGCTCCCTTCAGCTTCTTTCAGATGATCACCGGCAAGCCGCCGACGGTGATGATTTCACCGCTGGTGCAGCGCGACGGCAGCATCAAGGACACCGTGCGCAATGTGCAGGAAACCGGCCAGCTGGTGGTCAACCTGGTCAGCTTCGACATGGCTGACGCCATGAACGAGACCTCGTTTTCGTATGACGCCGACGTCAGCGAATTCGAACGCTGCGGCATCGCCTCCGCGCCCTCGACGCTGGTGCTGCCGGCGCGCGTCGCCAACGCGCCGGTCAGCCTCGAATGCGAACTGGCCAGCTGCACGCCCTATCCCGCCGATGCGCCATCCTGCCACATCGTGCTGGGCCGCGTGCTGGCCGCGCATTTTGACGAGAGCATCCTCAACGACAAGCAACTGCCCGATCCGGTCAAACTCAATTTGCTGGCGCGCATGGGCGGCGACTGGTACGGCCGCACCCGCAGCGATGCCAACTTTGAATTGTCGCGTCCGCGCGGCTGGGCGAAATAAGAGAAAGCATGGAAGAAAGCGTGAAACAATGAAGAAGCTGACCCTGGTGGTCTTTGACGGAGTACAAGCGCTGGACGTGGCCGGCCCCCTGGACGTGTTCTCCGAGGCCAACCTGCTGCTGCCGGCCAGGGATCATTATCAGATCACGCTGGTGGGCGAACGTCCCGACAGTGTCATGTGTTCCAGCGGGATGGAGTTCCGGGTGCATGTCGACTATCCGAATTTTCATGCCGACAGCGACTTGCTGCTGGTGGCCGGCGGCCCGCGCGTACCGGAATACCGGCCGGACGCCGCCTTCATGAACTGGCTGAACGAACGCGTGCGCGGCGCCGCGAAATTCGGTGCGGTCTGCAACGGCGTCTTCCTGCTGGGACACGCCGGATTGCTGGCCGGCCGGGAAGTGACGACGCATTGGGACCATGCCGAGCGCCTCTCCAGGCAATTTCCCGAACTGAACGTCCGGCCCGACAAGATATTCGTACGCGACGGCAATCTGTTCACCTGCGGCGGCGTCACCGCCGGCATCGATTTGTGCCTGGCGCTGGTGGCCGAAGACTGGGGCCATGAGCTCGCCGTCAAGGTGGCCAAGCGCCTGATCGTCTACATCCGCCGCGAAGGCGGACAATCGCAATACAGTCCTTATCTCGCCGTCGGACCGGGTGAGGATTCGCTGGTGGCCAAGGTGCTGAAGTACGTGACCGATCACATCAGCGACGCTCTCACCATCGAAGAAATCGCCGACGCGGTCGGCGTCAGCCGCCGCACCTTTTCGCGCGCCTTCGCCAAGCATGCAAACGTGACGCCGTCGGTATTCGTCGAGCAGGTGCGTATCGACTTCGCGCGCAAGCTGCTGGAAGAGACCGACGTGCCGCTGAAGACCGTCGCCTTCCGCTGCGGCTTCAGCAACGCGACGCAGATGCGCATGATCTTTTCGCGTCAGCTGAACACCACGCCAAAGGCGTACAGGGACGGCTTTCGCGCAGGCCGGGACTAGGCGCTCAGCAAGCGCCCGGTCAACAAAGCGTGCAGCGTGCGGAACGACAGTACGGTAACCGACGTGGTCAGCACGAACAGCAGCAGCGCGGCGATGAAGCCCAGCCCCTTCCCGCCCACCGCACCGGCGTAGACAAACGCCGCATTGGTCATGGCCGCCATCGGAAAGCCGATGCCCCACCACGTCGCCGAGAACGGCGCCGGCTTCACCAGCAGGCGATACAGGATGATCGCAAACAGGAACAGGCCGAAGTAGAACAGCAGCGCGGCGAACATGTCCACTTTTTGCGCGAGGTTGACGTAGGCGATGAAACCGACGGCGAACGGCGCCATCAGGATCATCTTCGAAGGACGCATGGCGGCGCCGAGCGGATCGTGATGAACCAGCCGCGAGAAAATGAGGATGAAGAAGACAATCGCGCTGACACTGCCGATGGCGGCTCCCAACAAGTTCACCTCATGCGTCCAGCCCGCCGTGAAGCTGCCGCCCGTCACAACGATGTCGAGGCTGCCGACGCCGCCAATCAGCCAGGCGGGCACTGCACTCGTCGGTGCGGCGTTGCCGTTGAGCAGGCGCGAGATCATCAGCGCGCTCAGGACCAGCGTGATAAGGGTGCCGATGCACCAGACCACCAGCTGGGCGGCGCTGCTGTAGCTGCCGATCACACTGGAGAGCAGCATGATGCTGATGCCGACGGTGCCGAAGAAACTGCCGATGACGGGATGCGAAAATTCCGCCTTCACCAATTCCGGATGCAGGAGCAGTTTGCCAAGATAGGACAGCGCCAGCACGGCGAACAAGGCCAGCGCAACGACGCCGATGGTGTCGGACACGGCAGGAGTGACGCCATAGGCCTTGCCGGCAAGACGCCAGGCCAGCGCCAGGCCGGCGATGCTCATGACGGAGCCGAACAGGCTGACCGGAAGATGACGAACGGATTGCGTTCGCGCTGCCGGAGTGGCGGCGCGACTGGTTGAGGCAGTTTCCATACAGACTCCATGTGGGATGCGGTGTGTCACCGGATGTCTGGATTCTGCACCAGCGCTGCAGGCGTGATTCATCGCTGCCGGCGCTTGTCCCAAAAGCGTTCCCGGTTGTCCCGAAAACGATCAGGGGTGTTGTGATATGACACGGCGCCGGCGTGGAACGATGCGACGGCGCAGATCGGATCGGTGATCAGTGTCTTGCCGGAGCGGGAAATGCCGATCGACATGCAGACCAACATGCCGACCTGGCCGCTCGCCGGGCCGGGAAGGAACTGGCGCGTTGCGGGAGTTCCTGAAGTTTTTGCGCGACAAAAAGAAAAGGCCTACCGGTGTTGAGCTGCGATTCTGCGACCTAGGCAAACCATGGGCAGGATGGCATAGTGCAGATCAAGCAGGGAACGGACAGAGGGTCGCCTTCGCAGCGGCTTCCAGGGCCGCTGTTCGGGCGGCGTATGAGATCGCCCTGGAAAATGATGGTGCATGCGAGGAGCCGCCAGGATTGCGCCATCAATACCATGCCAATTACTACGGCGCGTATTTTCGAGACCCAGAAGGGAACAAGCCATGCGTTGCTTGCCATGCCCCAGCATTCAAAGGCTCATGACATTCTTTAAGACAGAAGACACAACAGACGTATGTAGTCCGGCAGAGGTAAGCAAAGGAAGGATTCAATATGGAAAATGCCAAAACGGTAACGAATGGAGACTCCTACGATGCATGAGACATCACAAGAACCAGCGACTGCCGGCATGTACAAGCAATACATTGCCTGCCTGAATGCCCGTGCCTGGAACGAGCTTGGCGAATTCGTGGCCGCCGATGTGATCCACAATGGGCGCCCGCTCGGGTTAGGTGGCTACAGGGCCATGCTTGAAGAGAACGTTCGAGACATCCCGGACCTTTATTTCAACGCCGATCTCGTCGTCGCTAACGAGAGTCATATCGCCTCACGGCTACGTTTTTCCTGCACGCCTGTCCGAGAGATCCTCGGCGTTCCGGTCAATGGACGGCATATCGTGTTCCACGAGCATGCTTTTTACACGTTGCGAGCAGGGAAGATCATAGAAGTTTTCTCGGTCATTGATAAGATGGCAGTTGAAGCGCAAGTAAGACCCTAGCACGGCTACTCCCTTCACGATTAGCGTTCCCGACGATCGCCTGGTGCAAATCAGATAGAAGATCGGCCCCTACGATCGGCGTCGAAAAGTAGTGCCTCGCCATCTTGCCGATATCATGTTCATGGGAGAGCTTTGCGGCTAGGGTGATGTGTCCGCAATCGGCCAGTTGCAGACTTCTCTCCTAAAGCCAAGAGCATAAAAATATGAACGAAGTTGATGCAAAAAATAGCCCCTTTCGCCTCCCGACAGACTTGGAGATTGATGCTGCTGAAAATAGTTTAGGGATGAAATTTCATCCGGACTATCGAAAGTTTCTTCTTAGTGGAGGAGACGTAGCGAATGCAGTGTTCACTCCAGCAGTCGTTTTGCCAGGGTCGGGATACTGTGACTTGGTGGAGATTGCAGAAACCGCATGGAAAGTGATGGGAGTTCCTCGTCACTATTTACCGTTTATCGAAGATAACGGCGACTATTTTTGCATTACGTCCGACGGAGATATTGTGTATTGGTCTCACGACGGCGCAACAAGCGAACGATGGTCAACGCTCGAGCTGTGGTATCAACAGGTATGTGTGGAACGAAAGTGAATTAGCTCGTCCGCTTTCAGCCAGAAGCGGTCGTCTCTGCAAGAGCGTTTTTTGCGGAATGCAGTATGCGATGATAAAGCTGTGATTCACAATTACGTTAATTTGACTCTAAGATGAGAATCTTTCCGCCAGTTGAAAAGAAGGTTAGAGCTACATTCCCAGCTCAAGAAGCCGAAGTAGCTATTTCTGCATTGTCTGGTATGACAATGCCGCCTCTCGACAAGGAGTGGACGGCGACCCGTGCACGCGTTCAGGTAGCGATTTTTATGTCATCTAAGGCGCACCTTGAAAGATTGTTGGCCGGCGTTGCCGGCGCAGAGATTGATTGGAGAGATATTTTAGTGAGTAGTGGTCTTGCCGAGTCGAATTGGCCGCAGGTCGCAAAAGATGCAGGCTTTGATATCCAGATAGGCGAGGCGACGTAGCTTTTTCTAAGTCCGCAGTCGGCCAGAAGCTGACCTTCGATCCAAGCCCTAATCTCTCTATGTTCATGTTCCACTGAGAAGAATCAAACGATGATCCGTTCAAAAAATGAAATTCTGTCTAATATCGACAAGTTTGAACCCAGCGCAGAGGGTAATTGGCTCGGTTTAGATACCCTCCTTGCCGAACTTTGGCAGTCGACCAAAATATCTGAGGACTGTTTGCCAGTCCTGTTCCGCGTGTTTGAGAGATTTCCAGATGACCCAAGTGCTGAGGTTTGTTGGGGAATTATTCATGGAATAGAATCAGCTAACCTCGACTATGAAAAACAACTGCGGGAGTCGTTGTTGAGGCAACCTTCTCATCTTGGGAAGATCATGCTCTTTCGTCTCGAAAAATCGAAGGTCTCTGCACAGCAGATTTAAAAATCTTCGTTGGGTGAAGGCAGCGTCCGCAATCGGCCAGAAGCGGACCTACATTGAGAATCATATGTGATCTGAACTCAGACTTTAGACAGCATTGCCATGAACCCAACCTTAACTATCTGTGCAAACGGACATGTATCTCTCGATTTCGGCGATTACAATTCAGTGGCATACAAACAGGCATGCGCCAAGCTTGAAAACGAATTGGGATTCATTAGGCATGGAGATACCCTTATCGGTTTCGATGAAGGCATAAACCCCTCGTTCTTACGTGCCGACCTTGAAATCTCTAGCGGCTGGGATAACTGGAAGGGCAGTTATCTGCTCGCGAATTCAGATACGGGCGATGTAATACTCAGGTATTTGTATGCTGAACTTATATAACGAGCTTTTAAGCCAATCTATGCTCGCTATAACTTATCTTTGACGATGGCCAATTCGTGGCCTGTGAGTAGAGAACGGATGGTCACTTGAAGTCCGCTTCCGGCCAGAAACGGACATCTTACAAATACAAAAGTCTAAGAAGGATTCGAATGAACAGCGACGAAATCTATGAAAAAGTGACGACATCGGCAGATAGATTCGGCGCTGGCAATCCCCAGCAATTCGCATTTCTTGCATCCGTGCTTGCTAAGTGCGAGCAACAGCAAGTGGCTAAAGCGCTTATCAATATTTTCAAGCAGGAAAATTCCTATGAACGTCAGGAATTGGGTGGTCAACTCTTGGTTAAGATACAACCTCGTTATGCTGCCGATGTGCACGTAATAATTCAGTCGGTACTTGGTCATTGGAATCGTAGTGTCGAACAGCTCCCTCACTACCTCGCATCTACGTATGGCGTCGATATTTGCAACCAGTGCTTGGAAGGGATATTGGAGTTAGAGCCCGACGAGAACAAACGTAATGAACTAAAAACGATGTTGTGGTGGATACGCAATCAGCATAACTGAAGATGTCCGTAATCGGCCAGATGCAGACATCGAGAAAGTCATACTGAGCGACTTCTTGTGCTCCGAAAGCCCCCAATGTGCGCCCAGTGGACGACTTCGATCACTGCGCTTCCTCTAGGTCTGCGGTCCCATAGACGGGTTAAACGCGCCAGCCAACCGTATCTGTATCAATTCCAGTAGCGCCCGGACACGCGCCGTCACGGAATGGCGATGACTGTATGCCCCCAACAACTTCAGTGGCGCAGGACACAGGTCCAGTGGCACCTCCTGCAATCGCCCCGTAGCAAGGTCTTCCTGGCAAGGATAGGCCGCCACAATCGCGAAGCCGATGCCTTGCCGTGCGCCTGCCACAGCAAGTTCTCCGCTATTGACTCGGTAACGGCTGCGGACCGGCACCTTGACGATTTCGCCCGTAGCGTCCTGAAACTGCCAGGGCTGGCCCTTCAGCGCACTAAGGGTGGTGATGCAGGGCAGAGACTTCAGTTCGCGCACATGGTGTGGGATGCCAGTCTTGGCCAGCAATGAGGGGGCGGCAACCACGATGCTGGGCAGTGTGGCGAGTTCGCGGGTGATGAAAGCACTGTCCTCCTGATGGCCCCGGTGGAAGACAATGGAAAGGTCGACATCCTCTCGAAGTGCCTCCAGCCCGGTCATCCGGGTATCGCATTCGAGCTCGATGCCTGGATGGAGGCTACAGAATTCGGCGAGGATGGGCGCCAGCAGCCTTGGTGCCTCTCCGGGCATGCACATCTTCAGCGGACCGCGCAGTTCGCGCTGTACTGCACCCAGCTCTTCCTGCGTGGAGAGCAGGGTGTCGAGCAAGGGCTTTACTCGTTCGTAGAGCAGTCGACCGGCTTCCGTCATACGCAGGTGACGGGTGCTTCGCTCCAGCAGGCGTGTGCCGAGTCTGCGCTCCAGTGCGGCAACGTGGCGGCTGACGTTGGAGGAAGGCATGGCCAATAGACGCGATGCGCCGGCAAAGCTCTGCTCATCAACCACTGCCGCATAGACGCGGACAGCATTCAGATCGAGTGCATCGCGCATTGATTATCCCGTTTAAGGTATGAAAATGTCCCATTTTTGCATGCTAGTTCTCTGTAGTGGTGAAATTTAAGATGCCCTTTTTCCCGATGTGACGCGGTGGAGCGTGCATCGGGCACCGTATGGACAAGGAGAGCTTCAGCATGGAAATTGGAATACTTGGCGGCGGCATTGCGGGCCTGAGCGTGGCACTGGCATTGCACAAGCAGGGTTACAGCCCTCGGATCTATGAGCGCCGTGCGGTGCCGGCAACCATGGGGGCCGGTGTGACGCTTTGGCCCAATGCCAGCTTTGTGCTGGGAGAACTGGGACTCCTGCAAGACATTGAAGCCATTGGCGGTCGGCCGCTGACAATGCGTCGCCAGGATGCTGCGGGAAATGCACTGGGGGGCCTCGATATTGGCTTACTGGACCGGACGATGGGGTACCCAACCTACACGGTGCTGCGCAGGCACTTGCAGGAGGTGTTGCTGGACCATGCAGCACGGGCGGGGATTCCGGTGGAATTCGGGCGCCGGGCCGTGGCCATTGAGCTGGATGCTCATGGCAGAGCCGTGGCCCATTTCGAAAATGGCACGAGCATCTGCCCGGATCTACTCATTGGCGCGGATGGCCGCATGGAGTCAGTGGCGCGCAAGTTTGTCGCGGGTGACAACAGACCAATCTATCAAGGCTTTGTGAACTGGATCGGTGTAGCGCAGGGGCCGCATGCGCTGGTGGACGATATTTCGATTCAGGACTTCTGGGGCGCGGGCGAGCGCTTTGGTTGCGTGGCGATTCGCCCCGATCTGGTGTATTGGGCCGCGGCGCAGGCACGGCCCCTGAATGAGGCCACGCCCACCGCAGGTATGCACAAGAAGGAGGTCGAGAATCTGTTCGCGCAATGGCCTGAGCCGGTCTCAAACATCATCCGTGCCACGCCCGAGAATGCCATCCGGCTGATTGCAGTGCATGATCTGGAGCCGTTGCATACATGGAGTCGAGCGAATGTACTGCTGGTCGGGGATGCCGCACACGCGCCGTTGCCGACGTCGGGGCAAGGAGCCTGCCAGGCGCTGGAAGATGCGTGGCATTTGGCCCGGTGCCTGGATGGTGCGAGTGGAGGCCTGGAAGAAATATTCCAGGCGTTTGCGACAATTCGCGGCCCCAAAACCACAAGGCTGGCGGAACAGGGCCGGTTCTTCGCGCGCGAATTGTTCGCCACAGATCCTGAAACATGTCGCATCCGCAACGAGAGAGCCAAGGCGTCCGATCCTGTGCGTGACGTGCAGGTCTTGGCAGCCGGATGGGGACAAGGCCTGCCGATGCCTGGTGGCGCTGACAGCACGTCAGCGAAGGAAGGTGGCTTTAGCAACCTGTACCGCATTGAATGATGTGTGCTGAATTCCGCACGGATAGAAAGTCATGTCCCTAGAAGTCAGCTAACGGCCAGGAGCGGTCATAGCTCTTTTCATCATTCATAAGAGAAGAGCTATGGTCATGCGAATGCGGCGAATCTTGAAGGCACTTAAGAACTACGAGTATGCTCAGCTGACTTTAGCTGCGAGTACCGGAACTTTCCAGGCGATGATCTGGAACGAACCAGAGCACGGCAAGCACGACATAGATGACGTTACCGGCCAGGGGATTCCAGACTGACAAGGGAATGGCCAGCGCGTACAACAAGATCGAGGCGGAGTTCTTTATGCCTTTGCCGCTGGCTTTCGCCAGCCGGGAGTCGCCCCCTTCCCCTGCAATCAACGTACGCCGCAACACCAGAAACGCTATCGAGCACATGAGCAGCACTGCGCCGTAAGAGGCTACCGGTACAGGATCGCGATGATGCTCCGCGACCCAATTGGTGACGAAGGGGATCAGTGACAGCCAAAACAACAAATGCAGGTTGGCCCAGAGAATGCGACTGTTGACGTGGCTGACCAGTTGCAGCAGATGATGGTGATTGACCCAGTAGATGCCGACATAAGTGAAGCTCAGCGCGTAGCTGAGAAATTGTGGGGCCAGTTTGAGCAACTCGCCCAAACCCGCCCCGTGTGGCATCTGGAGGCCCAGCACCATGATCGTGATGGCGATGGCGATGACGCCGTCGCTGAATGCTTCCAGTCGTGCTTTATTCATGGGACCACAGCATCCATGGAAACGTGCCTGGCGTCAATCCTCTCGAGCACGATCAAGCCCAGCAAGACAGGACGGGCATTCTCACTCCTGCAAAGTCCCAGGCGTGGGACCACAATCGGCCGGAAGCAGACCTAAGCGGCAAAAAAATAGCCCAACTAAATTGGGCTATTTTTGCGAGTAGAAATTATCCCGTTTTAGTGACTGCATAAAATCACCAAAAAATAGGCCGCTCCGCAAAAAAGTGCGTTGCGGAGCAAAAAAGAAAAGGCCCACCGAACGGTGGGCCTTTTCTTTTGAAACTTGGTGCTGGCTGCAGGACTTGAACCCGCCACCCCCTGATTACAAGTCAGGTGCTCTACCAGATGAGCTAAGCCAGCAAAAACTGAGACCGCGATTATAACCTATTTAATTCTGGTTAGTACAGGCCTTCCGCCTTTTTTTGGTGGTTCCGGTTCATTATCCGGCGCCGGCTTGCTGCCAGCGTCGTTTTTATCAGCAGTCGGGACCGATGCCAGTCCCGGCGCCGGTGCGGATTCCGGGGCATCTTCGGTGTCGCCGACGGCCAGCACGGACGGTGCTTCGAAGGCCATGCCCTGGCCGTTTTCACGAGCGTAAATCGCGATGACGTTTTCGACCGGGACCGAGATGTCGCGCGAGACGCCGCCGAAACGGGCGCTGAAATTGATGAAGTCGTTGTCCATCTTGAGGCCGCTGGTGGCTTCAAAGCTGATGTTCAGGACGATCTCGCCGTTCTTGACGAATTGCATGGGGACGCGTGTGCTGGCGTCCACGACGACCGCGATGTGCGGCGTGTAGCCGTTGTCCGTGCACCATTCGTAAATGGCGCGCAGGAGATAGGGTTTGGTAGACACTTCTGGCATGACGTAAACCGATCCGGAAAGACGAACTGCGCTTGCTTGCGCTGAGGCGGCAGTCCTAAATGCGTTCGCCGATTGTCCCTTGTGTGGATCAACCGGCGAGGCGCAATGATACTGATGTTGCTTGCTGCTGGACTCTGTCGATTAACGACGCATGACCTTTTCGGAAGGCGTCAGCGCTTCGATGTAGGCCGGACGCGAGAAGATGCGTTCGGCGTACTTCATCAGCGGTGCTGCGGTCTTCGACAGTTCGATGCCGTAGTGGTCGAGACGCCAGAGCAACGGCGCCAGCGCGACGTCGAGCATGGAGAATTCGTCGCCGAGCATGTACTTGTTCTTCAGGAACAGCGGCGCCAGCGTGGTCAGGCGATCGCGGATTTCTGCGCGGGCCTTTTCGTGGGCTTTTTCTGCGCCCTTGGTCTTTTCGTTTTCCAGCGTGTGGACGTGGATGAACAATTCCTTTTCGAAATTGAACAGCATCAGGCGTGCACGCGCGCGCATCAGCGGATCGGCCGGCATCAGCTGCGGATGCGGGAAACGTTCGTCGATGTATTCGTTGATGATGTTGGATTCGTACAGCACCAAGTCGCGTTCGACCAGGATCGGCACTTGGCCGTAGGGGTTCATGACCGAAATATCTTCCGGCTTGTTGAACAGGTCGACGTCGCGAATTTCAAAGTCCATGCCCTTTTCGAACAGGACGAGGCGGCAACGTTGCGAGAATGGGCAAGTTGTGCCCGAGTAGAGAACCATCATTTTTGTAGTGCCTTAGAAACAAAGGGGTGAGACGCCGTACGCCTCACCCCGATACGTACACCCGCAGACTGCGCGGGCACGAAAAACTCTGCCTTGGAACCTGTTTACGATATGTAGCGAGAGGCCGTCAGCCGGTGTCGGACGGAGCGGAGCTCAGTTGGAACCCTTGGAATGTACTTGAGTACATGAGGATTCCGAGCACCGCCCGACGCCGGATCACGGCCTCGCAGTAAGATCGTGAACAGGTTCTTACTTGACTTCTTTCCAGAAGGAGGCGTTCAGACGCCATGCCAACACCAGGAACAAGCCCAGGAACAGCAAAACCCAGACGCCGAGGCGCTTACGCGTATTTTGCGCGGGTTCGCCCATCCATTGCAAGTAGCCGACCAGATCCCCCACCGCATTGTCGTATTCGACCGCGGATAACTTGCCTGGTTTCAACTGTTCAAAACCCACAAATTTATGGATGGTCTTGCCTTCATCATGCGGATCTTTCTCTTCTGCAAACTTCGGTGCCCGGATGCCTTGCAGTTCCCACAGGACGTGCGGCATGCCGACGTTCGGGAAAACCATGTTGTTCCAACCGGTCGGACGGGAGTCGTCCTTGTAGTAGGTGCGCAGGTAAGTGTAGATCCAGTCAGGGCCGGAACCGGCTTCGGAGGCCTTGGCGCGGGCGATCACGGACAAGTCCGGAGGAACTGCGCCGAACCATGCCTTGGCGTCTTGCGGCAGCATGGTGGTTTTCATCAGGTCGCCGACTTTTTCACCGGTGAACAACAGGTTGTTCTTGATCTGGTCTTCGGTCAGGCCGATATCGCGCAGGCGGTTGTAACGCATGGCCGATGCCGAGTGGCAGTTCAGGCAATAGTTGACGAACAGCTTGGCGCCGTTTTGCAGCGACGACACATCGGTGGTGCGATTCGGCGCCTTGTCCAGCGGATAGCCGCCTTCGTTGGCGTAAGCCAGCGCCGGCAGCAGCACGAGAGTCGCGATCAGTCTTTTCAGCAATGTCATTTTTATCCTCTTGGCGGCTGGCTTAGTGCGGATGATAGGTAACGCGGTCGGGAACCGGCTTGAACCGACCCAATGCGCTCCACCATGGCATCAACAGGAAGAAGCCGAAATAGATGAAGGTGCCGATCTGAGCGATCATGGTGCCGACGGCGGTCGGCGGTTGCACGCCGAGGTAGCCGAGAACCACGAAGGCGATACCGAAGACCAGGTAGACATATTTGTGCCAGCTTGGACGATAGCGGATCGACTTGACTTGCGAATGATCGAGCCACGGCAGGCCGCCGAGGATCATGACGGACACGCCCATCAGGACGACGCCCCAGAACTTGGCGTCGAAGATGGCCATGCCGGCAATCACGGCCACGCCGATGACGATCGCGGCGATCTTGAAGACGCCGCTGCGCTGGGAGCGGAACACCAGCAGCGCGACGTAAGCGGCGACACCGGCCATCAGGTAGGCCATGAAGTCGGAAGTCGTTGCACGCAGGATCGAGTAAAACGGCGTGAAATACCAGACCGGTGCGATGTGCGGTGGCGTCTTCAGCGAATCGGCCGGGACGAAGTTGTTGTATTCGAGGAAGTAGCCACCCATTTCCGGCGCGAAGAACACGACGGCGGTGAAGACGATCAGGAACACGGCAACCGCCATGACGTCATGCACGGAGTAGTAAGGATGGAACGGTACGCCGTCCAGCGGAACGCCGTTGGCGTCCAGCTTTTCCTTGATTTCAACGCCGTCCGGGTTGTTCGAGCCGACTTCGTGCAGCGCGATGATGTGCGCCACGACCAGGCCGATCAGCACCAGCGGAATGGCGATCACGTGGAACGAGAAGAAGCGGTTCAGCGTGGCGTCGGACACGACGTAGTCGCCGCGGATCCACAGCGACAGGTCAGGCCCGATGAAAGGAATCGCGCCGAACAGGTTGACGATCACCTGTGCGCCCCAGTACGACATCTGGCCCCATGGCAGCAGATAGCCCATGAAGGCTTCGCCCATCAGGCACAGGAAGATGGCGACGCCGAACAGCCAGACCAGTTCGCGCGGTTTGCGATAGGAACCGTACAGCAGTCCGCGCACCATGTGCAGGTAGACCACGATGAAGAACGCCGACGCGCCGGTCGAGTGCATGTAGCGCACCAGCCAGCCCCACGGGACGTCGCGCATGATGTATTCGACCGAAGCGAACGCCAGCGTGGCGTCGGGCTTGTAGTGCATCACCAGGAAAATCCCGGTCACGATCTGAATGACCAGCACCAGCAGCGCCAGCGAACCGAAGGCGTACCAGAAGTTGAAATTCTTGGGAGCGTAATACTCGGAAAGGTGTGCTTTCCAAGTGGAAGTCAGCGGGAAGCGGGAGTCAACCCAGTTCAATGCTTTGGCGGATACCGGAGCGTCTTTGGGCAATTGTTTTTCTTGGAATGCAGCCATGATTACGCCTCGCCTTTCTCATCTTTGCCGATGACCAGTTTGGTGTCACCTTCAAACATGTACCGTGGAACCTGGAGGTTGTCTGGGGACGGTTTGTTCTTGTAGACCCGGCCCGCCAGGTCGAACGTTGAACCGTGGCAAGGACACAGAAAACCGCCCTGCCAGTCGTCCGGCAGCGACGGTTGCGCGCCGGTCTGGAATTTGGAGCTGGGCGAGCAGCCGAGGTGCGGGCAGATGCCGACCACGACCAGCAGGTCCTTCTTGATTGAACGCCATTCGTTGAGGGCGTATTCGGGTGTGGTCGAGAATTCCGTGCGCTTGGATTCCGGGTCAGCCACCTGGGCATCGACCTTCTTGAGCGACTCGATCATTTCCGGCGTACGCTTGAGGATCCACACCGGCTTGCCGCGCCACTCCACGGTGCGCATTTCGCCCGGCGTCAACGTGGAAATATCTACTTCAACCGGTGCACCGGCGGCTTTGGCGCGCTCTGATGGTTGAAATGTGGAAACAAAAGCCCCCGCTGTAGCCAATCCAGCCACACCACCCGCCGCACAAGTCGCGACGAGCAATCCGCGTCGACTGGAGTCGACCTGTTTTTCGTTACTCATACCAACCCCAATTAGTGAAAATACGAAAACTGCACGGAACTTCCAGCAACCCTAGATTATAACTAACCTGGGATGCCTTTTAAAGCGAATAAAATTCGGGAAATGCAATTTATGGAACTTTTTTAATATTTCAAGTCTTCCATAGGGAAATGTCTCGTGCTTGGTATTGTGCAATAAATTGCCAGCAATTTACTTTTTAATCGAAGCACGATATAACCGACTGCATCGTTTTGCAACAATTTCTAGGAGAAAAAGATGAGCATGATGCAAGAATTCCGCACTTTCGCGCTAAAGGGAAACGTCGTCGACCTGGCAGTCGGTGTGATTATCGGCGGCGCGTTCGGCAAGATCGTCGAATCGCTGGTGCAGGACATCATCATGCCGGTGGTGGGCCGCATCTTCGGCGGACTGGATTTCGCCAACTATTACTTGCCGCTCAACGGCCAGGGTACGCAGCTGACGCTGGTGGAAGCGAAGAAAGCCGGCGCGGTCTTCGCCTACGGCAATTTCCTGACTATTCTGATCAATTTCCTGATCCTGGCCTTCATCATTTTTCAGATGGTGCGCATGATCAACAAGGCGCGCGACCTGGCCTCGCATGAAAAGGATGCAGAACCTGCTGCTCCCGCCGCGCCGCCGGAAGACATCGTGCTGCTGCGCGAAATCCGCGATTCGCTCAGGAAGTGAGCGCACGCTGATGCTGCTTCAACGAAAAAGCCCGCGCGATGCGGGCTTTTTTCATGGGTCGGGCGACAATCAGACCGGGTTGTCGACGTCGACGAACTGATGCCGGATGCCGAAACGGTCGGCCACGTGCGCACCCAGCGCCTGTACTCCGTAGCGCTCGGTCGCGTGATGGCCGGCGGCGATGTAGGCGACGCCGGTTTCGCGCGCCAGATGCACGGTCGGCTCGGAGATCTCGCCACTGATGTAGACCGAGGCGCCGGCGGCGATGGCGTCACCCAGGAAACCCTGCGCGGCGCCGGTGCACCAGGCGATCTTGCCGAGCGCCTGGCCGGGCTCGCCGATCAGCAACGGTGCGCGGCCGAGACGGCGCTCGATCAGGAGTGCCAGGTCGCCGACCGTCGCGATATTGGCGTCGGCTTCAGGCACCCCAAGCCAGCCCAGCTTCTCTTCGCCGAAACGATCGCTGCCGGCCAGACTCAACTGGCGCGCCAGTTGCGCGTTGTTGCCCAGTTCCGGATGGCCGTCCAAGGGCAAATGGTAGGCGAACAAGTTGACGTCGTTGGCCAGCAGCGCCTTGAGCCGCTTGTGCTTGGTGCCGATCACGCGCGCATCTTCACCACGCCAGAAATAGCCGTGATGCACCAGGATGGCGTCGGCCTTGAGATCAAGCGCCGCCTCGATCAGCGCCTGGCTGGCCGTGACGCCGCTGACGACCAGGCCGATTTCGGCGCGCCCTTCCACCTGTAGCCCATTTGGGCAATAATCGCGGTATTGTGCGATATTCAGCGTTTGCGCCAGGTAGTTGGCAAGTTCATCCCTAGTGACTGTGCGCAGGGTCATCTTTCATCCTCATCTTTATTTCAATATGCGACGTTTTTGGCTGTTGTTTGCGCAAACCGTGACTGTCGGTTTGGCGGTCTGGTTCATTGTAGCTACCTTGAAGCCCGATTGGGCGAGCGGTTCGCTCGGTTCCCGGGTCCGTTCCGCCTCCTCCACGGTGCAAATGCAGGAAGCCGCACCCGGTGCGCCGACGCCGAACTCCTATCGCGACGCCGCCCGCCAGGCCATGCCGTCGGTGGTCAACATTTTCACCACGACGGAAGCGCGGCCGCAAAAAAATCCGTTCATGGATGACCCGTTCTTCAAGAAATTCTTTGGCGATCAATTCGAAGACCAGCAGCAAGACGACAAGCAATCCAGCCTCGGCTCGGGCGTCATCGTCAGCCCGCAGGGCTATATCCTGACCAACAACCATGTGGTCGAAGCGGCCGATGAAATCGAAGTGGCGCTGGCCGACGGCCGCAAGGCGTCCGCCAAGGTTGTCGGCACCGATCCCGAGACCGATCTCGCCGTCATCAAGATCAATCTGCCGAACCTGCCGGCAATCACGCTGGCGCATGTCGAGCAGGCCACCGTCGGCGACATCGTGCTGGCCATCGGCAATCCCTTCGGCGTCGGCCAGACCGTGACCATGGGCATCATCTCGGCGCTGGGCCGCAATCACCTCGGCATCAACACCTTCGAGAATTTCATCCAGACCGATGCGGCCATCAATCCGGGCAACTCCGGCGGCGCGCTGGTCGATACCAACGGCAACCTGCTGGGCATCAACACGGCGATTTATTCGCGCACGGGCGGCAACCTCGGCATCGGCTTTGCCATTCCGGTGTCAACCGCGAAGACCGTGATGGAGGCCATCATCAATCACGGCCAGGTGGTGCGCGGCTGGATCGGCGTCGAGCCGCAGGACATCACGCCCGAGCTGGCCGAGAGCTTCGGCCTGACCAAGAAGACCGGCGCCATTATCGCCGGCGTGCTCAAGAACGGTCCTGCCGACAAGGCCGGCATGAAGCCGGGCGACATTCTCATCAGCGTGCAAGACAAGCCGGTCACCGACACCACCGAAATGCTGAACCTGATCGCCCAGCTGGTGCCGGGCCAGAAGGCGAAGATGACGGTATTGCGCAAGGCGCAGGAAACCACGCTGGAAATCGTCGTCGGCAAACGTCCGCCGCCAAAACGTGAAGAACGAGAGTAAGGAAAGAACGCAACATGCATATCCGTGACCTGACGCAATTTCTCGCCGAGCTGTCGGAGAACAACAACCGCGCGTGGTTCGTGATGAACAAGCCGCGCTACGACATCCTGCGCGCGGAGTTCCTCGAACTGGTGACGCAGCTGATCGCCGACATCAGCAAGTTCGATCCCATCATGGCCGGCTGCAATCCGAAGAAGGCGCTGTTCCGCATCAACCGCGACATGCGCTTCTCGCACGACAAGAGCCCCTACAAGACGCATTTCTCGGCATCGCTGACGGCAAGCGGATTGAAGAAGCCGAGTTCCGGCGGCGGTCCGGCTTACTACTTCCACATCGACGCCGACGGCCAGCTGCTGATCGCCGGCGGGGAATACATGCCGCCGTCGGACCGCCTGCGCGCGATTCGCCAGCGCGTGATCGAAGACGCCGCCGGCTTCAGCAAGGTGATCAGGAACAAGACCATCAAGGACAACTACGGCGGCTTGCAGGAAGAAGGCAAGCTGACGCGCCCGCCCAAGGGTTTCGACGCCGACAGCCCGCATCTCGAATACATCAAGCTCAAGAACTTCATTGTCTGGAAGGAATCGAGCCTGAAGAAAAAGATCCCGGCCGATATCGGCAAGGAAGTGCTGGCCGGATTCAAGGATGCCTATCCTCTGGTGAGCTGGCTGCGCCAGGTGCCACTGATCATTGCGGAGTGAGTCAACCCGCCGCAAGACAAAAAAAGGCCACTGCATGCAGTGGCCTTTTCAATTCTTTTCAATGCCGAGGTTGGCGCCGGTCAGCTGCCGACGGCGTCTTCGCGCTCTTCCGGCGCGCGCGTGGCCTTTTCGAAGATCGGCGCCACCAGCAGGCCGACTTCATACAGCAGGCACAGCGGCACGGCCAGCATCAGTTGGCTCATGATGTCCGGCGGCGTCACCACGGCGGCGATGACGAAGGCACCGACCACGACGTAGGGACGGATCTGCTTGAGTTTGGCCAGCGGCACCAGGCCCATGCGTACCAGCACGATGACGATGATCGGCACTTCGAAGGTGATGCCGAACGCCAGGAACATGGTCAGCACGAAATCGACATAGCTATCGATATCCGGCGCCACCGAGACCGACTTCGGCGCGAAGTTGTTGATGAACGGGAACACCACGCCGAACACGAAGAAGTAGCAGAACGCCACGCCCATGACGAACAGCAGCGAGGATGAAATCACCAGCGGCGCCACCAGGCGCTTCTCATGCGAATACAAACCCGGCGCGACGAAGGCCCACATCTGGTACAGCACCCACGGCAGCGCGATCATGAAGGCCATCAGCATGGTGACCTTCACCGGTATCAGGAACGGCGTGATGACGCCGGTGGCGATCATCTTGCTGCCGGCCGGCAGAGCGTGAATCATCGGCGCCGCCAGCAGATCGAAGATATGCGCGGACCACGGCATCATGCACAGGAAAATGATGAGCACCGCAGCCGACGCTTTCACCACGCGGCTGCGCAATTCGATCAGATGCGAAATGAAGGTATCTTCGCCACCTGACGTTTTCTGTTCTTCGGCCATGGAATTACTGCAGGAATAGGATGGAAAACAAGTCCATCGGGATTAGAAAAAACCGGCCGATTTGCCGGCGCCGATAGGACGATATTTGGCCACGCGCGCTGCGGCGGAAATCACGCGGGTGCGGCGGCCGCTCTGATTCTTGTACCAGGAAGGAACGCCCGAGGTGCGCGCCAGTTTCTTCTTGCGGAAATTCTTGGCCTTGATGACCAGCGCTTCCGGACTTGGCGTGGTGCTCCAACTGGTGCTGCTGCCGGAACTGCTCTCGCTCCAGGCGTCATGGATGGAATTCTCGGCGTCGGCGACGCTCTTGGAAATGCTGCTGTGGACGTCGCTGGCGGCGTCCTGCACATCCTTTTGCATCTTGCGCAGTTCTTCCAGCTCGATCTCGCGGCTGACTTCCGTCTTGACCTCGTTGATGTAGCGTTGTGCGCGTCCGAACAGCGAACCGGCCATGCGCGCCACCTTGGGCAGGCGCTCGGGACCGATCACGACCAGTGCGACGACACCGATGAGAGCCAGCTTGGAAAGACCAATATCAATCATTGCGAGGGTAACAATCGAAAGTGAATGCCGTAAAAAATCAGCGTGCGCGGGGGCGGCTGCAGGGCATCAGAAACAACGATAGCCCGCGCAACTTCACCAAGCCACAAGCAGCGAAGCAGTGCGGGCGTCGGCGGAAGACTCAGCTGCCGGATTTTTCTTTGTCTTTGGCTTGCACGTCGATGATGGTCTGATCCTTGGCGACGGGCTTTTCCTTGTCTTCTTCTTCGCCCTTGACGCCGTCCTTGAAACCCTTGACGGCTTTGCCGAGGTCGGAGCCCATGTTGCCCAGCTTCTTCGTGCCGAACACCACCATGACGATCACCAGAACAATCAACCAATGCCAGATACTGAACGAACCCATTTTTCTCTCCTAAGCGGACACGCGTGCCCTGTATTCAAATAAATCTTTGTTGCAATATTCCTGCCAGGCCGGATGCGCTGTCCTTATCCCTGCAGCACGGACTTGGTGCGCCATGGATGGGCGCCGCCAATGACATGCATGTGGAGATGGTACACCTCTTGGCCGCCGTCCGGGCCTGTATTGAAAAGCGTCTTGAAACCGCCGGTCTTGTTGCCGGTCGCGTCAAGCTGGTAGCCGCATCCCTGTTCCTGCGCCAGTTTCGGCGCAAGCAAGGCCATTTTACCCAATAGCGCCGCATGTTTCTCGCCGCAATCGGCCAAGGTGGCGACGTGCAGCTTGGGAATGATCAGGAAATGCACCGGCGCGGCCGGATTGATGTCGTGGAACGCCAGCACGTCTTCGTCTTCATAGACCTTCTTCGACGGGATCTCTCCGGCGGCGATCTTGCAAAAAATACAGTTGTCCAAAGCTGCTCCTCCTGGGGATGTTGCGGTCGTTTGCCGCTTTTTGCGGTCGTGAATTCTTATGCGTTGATACGATGCTGCTTATGCGTCTGCCGGACGGGCAGCCTTCTCTTCGAGGCCGGACAAGCCTTCGCGGCGCGCCAGTTCGTTGAGCACGTCTTGCGGCTTGAGGCCGAAATGCGCCAGCATGACCATCGAGTGGAACCACAGGTCGGCGCACTCGTAGAGCACCTTCGAAGAGTCGCCGCTGACGCGCGCATCCTTGGCGGCCATGATGGTTTCAGCGGCTTCTTCGCCGATCTTTTTCAGGATGGCGTCGTCGCCCTTGGAAAACAGCTTGGCGACATAGGACGTGGCGGGGTCGCCGCCGTTGGCCAGCTTGCGCGACTCGATCACGTCGGCAAGGCGGCGCAGTGTTTCACTCATGGCGTTACCTTGGGGGCTGTCTTGGCAATTGTCTTGCGCACGCGCTTCGGCTTTTCTTTTTCCGGCGCCGCTTCGTTGCCCGTCAGCACCGGTTCGACGGTCTGCCATTCGCCCGTCTCGGCGTTGCCTTCGAACTTCTGGAAGAAGCAGGAATGGCGGCCGGTGTGGCAGGCGATGCCGGCGACCTGCTCGACCTTGAGCAGGACCACATCCTCGTCGCAATCGAGGCGGATCTCGTGCACCTTCTGGAAATGACCTGATTCTTCACCCTTGTGCCACAGTTTCTTGCGCGAGCGGCTCCAGTACACCGCTTCGCCGGTCTGCACGGTACGGGCCAGCGCTTCGCGGTTCATCCAGGCGAACATCAGCACGTCGTTGGAGCCGACTTCCTGGGCGATCACCGGCACCAGGCCGACTTCGTCCCATTTCACCTTGTTCAGCCACTTTGCACTGATGCTCATGCCAGCCTCATCGGAATATTTTGATCCGCCATAAAACGTTTCGCTTCCTGCACGGTGTGTTGGCCATAATGGAAAATACTCGCCGCCAGCACGGCATCGGCCTTGCCCTGCTTGATGCCGTCGGCCAGATCCTGCAGGCCGCCGACGCCGCCCGAGGCGATCACGGGAATCGCCACCGCATCCGACACCGCGCGCGTAAGCGCCAGGTCAAAGCCGCTGCGAGTGCCGTCGCGGTCCATGCTGGTCAGCAGAATTTCACCGGCGCCGAGTTGCGCCATCTTGCGCGCCCATTCGACTGCGTCCAGCCCGGTGGCGTTGCGGCCGCCGTGCGTGAACACTTCCCACTTGCCTTCGCCGGTACGCTTGGCGTCGATCGCCACCACGATGCATTGCGAGCCGTATTTGCCCGCGGCATCCTCCACCAGCTGCGGATTGGTTACCGCGGAGGTGTTGATGCCGACCTTGTCGGCACCCGCATTGAGCAAGCGCCGCACATCGTCAACTGCACGCACGCCACCGCCGACGGTCAGCGGGATGAAGACCTGCGACGCCACCGCTTCGATGATGTCGAGGAGCAGGCCGCGGCCGTCCGAGGAAGCGGTGATGTCGAGGAAGGTGATTTCGTCCGCGCCCTGTTCGTCGTACCGGCGCGCGATCTCAACCGGGTCGCCGGCATCGCGCAACTCGAGGAAATTGACGCCCTTGACGACCCGTCCGGCCGTCACGTCGAGACAGGGGATGATGCGTTTTGCGAGTGTCATGATGGTTCGCTGCCGGCCCCTTCGGACTCCGTCAATTGGTCGGCGCGATCCTGCGCCGAGCTCAGGTCCAGCGTGCCTTCGTAGATCGAACGGCCGCAGATGACCGCTTCGATGCCTTCGTCCTGCACGCCGCACAAGGCTTCCACGTCCTTGATGTTGTGCACGCCGCCGGAGGCGATGATCGGGATCGAGACCGCCTGCGCCAGGCGCACGGTGGCTTCGATGTTGACGCCGCCCATCATGCCGTCGCGGCCGATGTCGGTGTAGACGATGGCTTCGCAGCCGTAGCCTTCGAACTTCTGCGCCAGGTCGATCACTTCATGTCCGGACAGTTTGCTCCAGCCGTCGGTGGCGACCTTGCCGTCCTTGGCATCGAGGCCGACGATGATCTGGCCCGGGAATGCGCTGCAGGCGTCGTGCAGGAAGCCCGGATTCTTCACCGCGGCGGTGCCGATGATGATGTAGGACAGGCCGTCGTCGAGATAGCGCTCGATGGTGTCGAGATCGCGGATGCCGCCGCCCAGCTGCACGGGGATTTCCTCGACGTCGTTCTCGACGGCGAAATCACGCACCGCCTTGAGGATGGCCTTGACGGCCGATTCGTTCTTCGGCTTGCCGGCGAAGGCGCCGTTGAGGTCGACCAGATGCAGGCGACGCGCGCCTTGCAGCAGCCAGTGCCGCGCCATTTCGGCAGGGTCCTGGGAGAATACGGTGGCTTGGTCCATATCGCCTTGCTTCAGGCGAACGCAATGACCGTCTTTCAGGTCGATGGCAGGTATCAGCAGCATGGCTACGGTAATGACGTTGAGTAAGTGAAGGACAGGTCAGCGCAATATGTTCGATACGCACATGGCTTGCCGGTTGGAAAAAGAACTGGGCGAAAATTAAGCAAAAATCAAGGTTTCCAGTGTACGAAATTCCGGTACAGCTGCAAACCCGCAGCGGCACTTTTTTCCGGATGGAATTGTGTTGCAAAAATATTATCGCGGGCCACGGCGCAAGCGAACGGCGCACCGTACACCGTCTCGCCGACGGTATGGGCGCTCTCTCCCGGTTGCGCGTAATAGCTATGCACGAAATAAAAGTAAGCCTGTTCATCAACGCCCTGCCAGAGCGGATGCGCGACTTTCTGATGCACGCGGTTCCAGCCCATTTGCGGCACCTTGAAACGCGAACCGTCTTCCTGGATCTGGCCATCGAGCTGGAAGCGGACCACCTTCCCGGGTAGCAAGCCGAGGCCGGGCGTATCGCCTTCTTCGCTCCAGTCGAACAGCATCTGCTCGCCGACGCACACACCGAACAGCGGCTTGCTGCGCGAGGCCGCAAGCACCGCATCCTGCACGCCGGACTCGCGCAGACTGCGCATGCAGTCCGGCATCGCTCCCTGGCCGGGCAGCACCACGCGGTCGGCGGCTTCGATGTCGGCGACTTCGCCGGAGATGCGTACGTCGGCTTCAGGCGCGACATGGCGCAGGGCTTGCGCGACCGAGCGCAGGTTGCCCATTCCGTAATCCACTACAACAATTTTATTCATATCGAAAAATGCAAAAGCACGGAAAGCGCCGATGGCGGAACGGACTGTCCCGCCCGACTCACATTACAGGCTGCCTTTGGTGGAAGGAATCGTTCCCGCCGAACGCGGATCGAGTTCAATCGCCATGCGCAGGGCGCGGCCAAAAGCCTTGAATACGGTTTCGCATTGATGGTGCGCGTTGATGCCGCGCAGATTGTCCACATGCAGCGTGACTTGCGCATGATTGACAAAACCATGGAAGAACTCGCTGGTCAGGTCGACGTCGAAGCCGCCGATCATGGAGCGGGTAAAGGGGATGTGATATTCCAGGCCTGGACGGCCGGAGAAGTCGATCACCACGCGCGACAGCGCTTCATCCAGCGGCACGTAGGCATGGCCGTAGCGGCGGATGCCCTTCTTGTCGCCGATGGCCTTGGCGAAGGCCTGGCCCAGCGTGATGCCGACGTCTTCCACGGTGTGGTGCGCATCGATGTGCAGGTCGCCCTTGGCCTCGATGTCGAGGTCGATCAAACCGTGGCGTGCGATCTGGTCCAGCATGTGATCGAGGAAGGGCACGCCGGTATCCAGCTTTTGCTGGCCGGTGCCATCCAGGTTGATCGCGACGCGGATTTGCGTCTCGTTGGTGTTGCGGACGACTTCTGCAGTTCGTGGAGTTGACATGATCAGGGTAAAACAGACATTACAAAAGTGATTCCTAGATGCGCTCTTGAAGCGATTCTTTCAAGGCGATCAGGAACAGGGAATTCTCTTCGGGCGTACTGACATTGACTCTGAGGCAATTTTGCAGCGATGGATGCATTTTACCGGCATTTTTGACTAATACCTTACGTTGCAACAGTCCGGCGAATACTTTATCCGCATTTGCCAGCCGGATCAGCAGGAAATTGGCGGCGGACGGGAACACTTCAATACCGTCAAGCTCCACCAGCGCCGCAGCCAGAGCGGTACGCGCATTGCGCAGGGCCGCCGCCTGACGGTCCAGTTCCGCCGTGTGATCAAGCACGAACTCGGCCGCCGCCTGCGTCAGCACGTTGATGTTATAAGGCGGCCGCACCTTGTCGAATTCCTGCAACAAAGCCGCCCCGGCGGCCATATAGCCGAGCCGGATGCCGGCCAGGCCGAGCTTGGAGACGGTACGCATGACCACCAGATTGTTGAATTCCGGCAAGCGCGGCATGAAGCTTTCCTGCGCGAACGGCTGGTAGGCTTCATCGACCACCACGATGCCGTCGTCGCCGACGGCGCGGATCACCGCCTCGATATCGGCGGCGTCATACAGCGTGCCGGTCGGGTTGTTCGGATAGGCCAGATAGGTAATCGCCGGCCGATGTTCGGCGATCGCCGCCAGCATGGCGTCCCTGTCGAGCGTGAAGTCGGCCTTGAGCGGCACGCCGATGTACTCGAGCCCGGCGAATCTCGCCGACACGCCGTACATCACGAAGCCCGGCTCCGGCGCCAGCACTTTGGCGCCGGCCTGGGCGCACGCCACCGAGACAATGGAAATCAGTTCATCCGAACCATTGCCCAGCAGCACGTCGAAGCCTGCCGGCACGCCCATGTGGCGGCACAGCTGTTCCTTTAGCCGCGTGTAGGACGGCACCGGATAGCGGTTCAGCGCCACTGCGGCCAGCCGTTGTCCGAGTTCGTCGCGCAAGGCCTGCGACAAGGTGTACGGATTTTCCATGGCGTCGAGTTTGACGAAGCCGGCGGCGTCCGGCACCGGATAGGCGGACAGCGCGCGCACATCGGCACGGATAATGCGTTCAACCAGTGACTTGCTCATCGGATGTCTGTGTCGAAATGGGATCGAGATCTGCCACGCGCTGTTCGATCAGCGCGCAATAAGCCGGGTTCAGTTCAAAGCCGACAAACTGGCGGCCGCAACGCCTTGCCGCCACCGCCGTGGTGCCGCTGCCCATGAAGGGATCGAGCACCACGCCGCCGGCCGGGCACGACGCCTTGATCATGCGCTCGACGATTTCGAGCGGCTTCTGGGTCGGATGGTCGGCCCGCTCCTTGTGCTCGCGATGCAGGCGCGACACGCTCCAGACGTCTTTCGGGTTGTAGCCCATCTCCAGCCACTTGGCGCCGACGAAGATCGAGCGCGAGCGCGCCTTCTTGGTCTGGGCGTCATAAGGGATACGGATGGCGTCGAGGTCGAAATAGTAGTCCTTTGCCCGCGCGAAAAAACCGATGGTGTCGTGCACCGAGGAATACTTGCGCGTGCTGCCGCCCATCGACGGCACGCGGCGGTCCCAGACGATTTCGTTGAGCATGGTCATGCGCCGCTTGAGCATGACGAAAATCTCCGGCGAATAGCGCCAGGTCAGGAAAATGTAAAGACTGCCGTTCGGCTTGAGCTTGGGAAGCGCGGCATCGATCCACTGCTCGGTCCAGGCCAGGTAAGCGTCGTTATCGAGCTTGTCGGAATCGTTGCCGTAATCCTTGCCAAGACCGTAAGGCGGATCGGCGATCAGCAGGTCGATCTCACCATCGGGAATGCGCGCCAGGCCCTCCAGCGCATCTTCGCAAAAAACACGGTCGCGCCAGCTCATCGCCGACCCGGCAGGGCTGGCTGAGTTGACTGAGCGCGCAGCGTCGTCATTTGAGGCGCAACTCGGCGGAGCGGGCGTGCGCCTGCAAGCCTTCGCCATAAGCCAGCTCGGCGGCGACCTTGCCCAAGGTCTGGGCGCCGGCTTCGCTGACCTGGATGATGCTGGAGCGCTTCTGGAAATCATAGACGCCCAGCGGCGACGAGAAACGCGCGGTGCGCGAGGTCGGCAGCACGTGGTTCGGACCGGCGCAATAGTCGCCCAGCGCCTCGGACGAAAACCGTCCGAGGAACATGGCGCCGGCATGGCGGATCTTGTCGGCCCATTGCTGCGGCTGCTCGGCGGAGATTTCCAGATGCTCGGCAGCGATCGCATTGGCGATCTCGCAGGCTTCGTCCATGTCGCGCACTTTCACCAGCGCGCCGCGATCGGTCAGCGAGGTGCGGATCACGTCCTTGCGCGGCATGGCGTCGAGTTGCTTGTTGATGCTGGCTTCGACCCTGGCGATGTAATCGGCGTCCGGACACAGCAGGATGGATTGCGCCAGTTCGTCATGCTCGGCTTGCGAGAATAAATCCATGGCGATCCAGTCGGGATCGGTGCTGCCGTCGCAAATCACGAGGATCTCGGAGGGACCGGCGATCATGTCGATGCCAACCGTACCGAACACGCGGCGCTTGGCGGCGGCAACATAGGCATTGCCGGGGCCGACGATCTTGTCGACTTGCGGAATCGTGTCGGTGCCGTAGGCCAGCGCACCGACGGCTTGCGCGCCGCCGATGGTGAACACGCGATCGACGCCGGCGATGGCCGCAGCGGCCAGCACCAGTTCATTCTTCACGCCGTCCGGAGTCGGCACCACCATGATGACTTCCTGCACGCCGGCGACCTTGGCCGGGATGGCGTTCATCAATACCGACGACGGATAGGCAGCCTTGCCGCCCGGCACGTAAATGCCGACACGGTCGAGCGGCGTGACCTTCTGGCCCAGCACGGTGCCGTCGGCTTCGGTATAGAGGAAACCGTCGGAGCCGCATTCCTTCTTCTGGCGCTCATGGTAGGCGCGCACGCGGTCGGCGGCGGTCTGCAAGGCGGCGCGGCGCGCGGCGGGCAAACCGTCCAGCGCTTTTTTCAACTCGTCCTGGCCGATTTCCAGTGCGGAAACGGCGGTCGCGGACAGGCGATCGAAACGGTTGGTGTATTCCAGCACAGCAGCATCGCCGCGCGCCTTGACGTCGGCCAGGATGCCGGCGGCGGCGCGATCGATGGCCTCGTCTTCGCCGGCTTCAAATGCCAGCACGGACGACAGCTTCTGCCTGAAGCCGGCGTCGGTGGAATCGAGTTTTCGGATTGCTATGCCCATGATGTCGCCTTCGATGCTTGCTATGCGTTTGCCTGCGATGCTTTTTCGAATGCTTCCAGGATCGGCTGGAGACGTTCGCGTTTCAGTTTCAGCGCGGCCTGGTTCACGACCAGACGCGACGAAATTTCCATGATGTGCTCAACTTCAACCAGCTTGTTGGCGCGCAGCGTACCGCCGGTGCTGACGAGGTCGACGATGGCGTCGGACAGGCCGACCAGCGGACCCAGTTCCATCGAGCCGTACAGCTTGATCAGGTCGACGTGCACGCCCTTGGCAGCGAAGTGTTCACGCGCGGTCTTGACGTACTTGGTGACCACGCGCAGGCGCGCGCCCTGGCGCACCGCGCTGGCGTAGTCGAAACCGTCCTGCACGGCGACCGACAGGCGGCACTTGGCGATGTTCAGGTCGATCGGCTGGTACAGGCCTTCGCCGCCATGCTCGAGCAACACGTCCTTGCCGGCCACGCCGAAATCTGCCGCGCCGTATTGCACGTAGGTCGGCACGTCGGAAGCGCGCACGATGATCACGCGCACGGCCGGGTCATTGGTCGGCAGGATCAGTTTGCGCGAGGTCTCGGGATCTTCGGTAACTTCGATGCCGGCGGCCTTGAGCAGCGGCAGCGTTTCTTCGAAGATGCGTCCCTTGGACAGGGCCAGGGTGAGTTGCGGCGTGAGTTGCTGGGTCATTGTGTGCTAGCGATTATTTAACGCGTTCGATCTGGGCGCCGATCGACGACAGTTTGTTTTCCATGCGATCGTAGCCGCGGTCGAGATGATAGATGCGTTCGATCAGCGTCTCGCCCTGTGCGGCCAGACCGGCAATCACCAGCGATGCCGATGCGCGCAGATCCGTCGCCATCACCGGCGCGCCGATGAATTTTTCCACGCCCTTGACGATCGCGGTATTGCCTTCGATGTCGATGGCGGCGCCGAGGCGGTTCATTTCCTGCACGTGCATGAAGCGATTTTCAAAAATCGTTTCGGTGACGTGGCTGGTGCCTTCGGCGATGCAGTTCAACGCCATGAACTGGGCCTGCATGTCGGTTGGGAAACCAGGATATTCGGTGGTGCGGAAGCTGACCGCCTTGGGACGACGCGCCATCTGCACGCGGATCCAGTCCTCGCCGGTGGTCAGAATGGCGCCGGCTTCGCGCAGTTTGTCGAGTGCGGCGTCGAGCAGGTTGCTGCGGGTGTTCCTCAGCGTAACGTCGCCGCCCACGGCCGCCACGGCGCACAGGAAGGTGCCGGTTTCGATGCGGTCGGCAATGACGGTGTGCGACGCGCCGTGCAGCTTGTCGACGCCCTGGATCACCAGGCGGTCGGTGCCGATACCTTCGATCTTCGCGCCCATCGCCACCAGCAGCTGCGCCAGGTCGCTGACTTCAGGTTCGCGTGCGGCGTTTTCCAGCACGGTCTCGCCGTCAGCCAGCACGGCCGCCATCAGCAGGTTTTCAGTGCCGGTGACGGTGATCATGTCAGTCACGATGCGCGTACCCTTGAGGCGCTTGGCCTTGGCGTAGATGTAGCCGGCGTCGATGGTGATTTCCGCACCCATCGCCTGCAAGCCCTTGATGTGCTGGTCGACCGGACGCGAGCCGATGGCGCAGCCGCCCGGCAGCGATACCTTGGCTTCGCCGAAGCGCGCCAGCAGCGGACCGAGCACCAGGATCGAAGCGCGCATGGTCTTCACCAGTTCATACGGCGCTTCCAGCTTGGTGATGTCGCCGCCATTAAGCGTGACCTTGTTGCTGCCGGCTTCCTGTTCGATACGCAAACCCATCTGGCGCATCAGCTTGAGCATCGTGCTGACATCCTGCAGGTTCGGAATGTTCGACAGGTGCAGATTGTCGGCGGTCAGCAGGCCTGCACACAAAATAGGCAGCGCTGCATTCTTGGCGCCGGAAATGACGACGTCGCCGGAAAGGCGGTTACCGCCGCGGATTAAGAGCTTGTCCATAGGGAAACCTGGCCTTATTTCTGAAATTCTTCGGGAGTGAGGGTCTTCATCGACAGGGCGTGAATTTCCTCGCGCATGCGGTCGCCGAGCGCCGCGTAGACCAGCTGGTGGCGCTGGATCAGGCGTTTGCCGGCGAAGGAGTCGGACACGATGACGGCGGTAAAGTGCTGGCCGTCGCCCTCGACTTCGAGGTGCGAGCAGGCCAGGCCGGCAGCGATGTAGTTCTTAACGAGTTCAGGTGTGGGTAGCATGATGCGGCTCTTCACTAGGTGATCAAGGTAAATGGCGAACGGTGAACGTCGCCATCAATGTGCGCCCGCGCGCAGTTTGTAACCGCTCTTCAGCATCCGTACCGCCAGCGTCGAGAGCGCGATGAAGAACACCGAGACAATCGCCAGGCTGATCACGGGGTTGATGTCGGACTGCCCGAAAAAGCCGTAGCGGAAACCGTCAATCATATAAAAGAACGGGTTGAAATGCGAGACCGTTTGCCAGAATGGCGGCAGCGAGTGGATCGAATAGAACACGCCGGCCAGGAAGGTCAGCGGCACGATCAGGAAATTCTGGAACGCCGCCAGCTGGTCGAACTTTTCCGCCCAGATGCCGGCGACCAATCCCATGGTGCCGAGGATGGCCGCGCCCAGCAGGGCGAAGATCACGATCCACCATGGCGCCACGAAACTCAGGTGGCCGAACCACGCCGTCACCACGAACACGCCCGCACCGACGATCAGGCCGCGCACGACCGCCGCCAGCACGTAGCCGCCGAACATTTCCCAATGCGAAAGTGGAGTAAGGAGAACGAACACCAGGTTGCCGGTGATCTTGGACTGGATCAGCGACGACGAGCTGTTGGCGAAGGCGTTCTGCAGCACGCTCATCATGACCAGCCCGGGCACCAGGAAACCGGTGTATTGCACGCCCGGATAGACCTGCACGCGGTCTTGCAGCACGTGGCCAAAGATCAGCAGGTACAGCATGGCGGTCATGACCGGCGCCGTCACGGTTTGCGTGGCGACCTTCCAGAAACGCAGCACTTCCTTGTAAAACAGTGTTTGAAAACCGGTCATTTGACGTCTCCCATGATCTGGATGAAGACATCTTCCAGATCGGCCTGTTGCAACTGCATGTCGTCAATCACCGCGCCACCCTGGCGCAGCGCCGACAAGATCGGCTCGACGTCGTTGTAGTCGTTCACGCGCAGCGTGTATTTCAGGCCCGACAACAATTCTTCGGGATGCGTCACCAGCGGACGCAGGCTGTCGGGCAAGCCGCCCGACTTCAGGCGCAACACCAGTTGCGAACCCGAAATGCGCTTGATCAGCGCGTCCGTCGAATCGAGCGCCACCACCTTGCCGAATTTCAGCATGGCGATGCGGTTGCACAGCGCCTGGGCTTCTTCCAGATAATGCGTGGTCAGCACGATGGTGTGACCTTCGCGGTTGAGGCGACCGATGAATTTCCACAAGGTCTGGCGCAACTCGACGTCGACGCCCGCGGTCGGCTCGTCGAGCACGATCACCGGCGGCTTGTGCACCAGCGCCTGGGCGACCAGCACGCGCCGCTTCATGCCGCCGGACAACGCGCGCATGTTGGTGTCGGCCTTGTTGGTCAGGTCCAGGTTGTCCATCACCTCGTCGATCCAGCGATCGTTGTTCTTCAGGCCAAAATAACCGGATTGCATGCGCAGCGTTTCGCGCACGGTGAAGAACGGATCGAACACCAGTTCCTGCGGCACCACGCCGAGCTTGGTGCGCGCCGCCCGGTAATCGGTGACGACGTCATGGCCGTGGATGGTGACCGAACCGGAGTCGGCGCGATTGAGTCCGGCCACGATCGATATCAGTGTGGTTTTGCCGGCGCCGTTGGGGCCCAGCAAGCCGAAAAATTCACCCTCTTCTATCGAGAGCGAAACACCGCCCAGCGCTTGCAGCGACTGATAGCGTTTTTCGACATTATTGATCTGTAGAGCTGCCATTATTTGGTCCGCATTCGGGACGCGTCAGAGTGAGCAAAAAAGGAATGAATCAGGCTGCCGGCCTTTTGCATCAAGGCAACAAGCGGTGCAGCGAAACGTTGGATTATAGGGGATTTCCGCTCTTGCAGCCGGAATGGGGGGAAGCGGCTGCCGGCATGGCCGGCGGCCTTGTGGAGATCAGTGGTGTCGGTCGGATGCGGAAGTCGGTGCACCCAGCAGCGACGCGGCGCCGTACAGGTCGACCAGGCTTTGCAAATTGGCCGGCAGGACGCCGAACTGCAGCGCCAGGCCCTTTTTCTGCGCGGCGCGTTGCCACGCCAGCAAGGTGGCGACGGCGGAAGAATCCACGGTTGCCACGCCGCTCAGGTCAATCGACGACTGGCCGCCGGCAATTGCCTGCAGGCCGGCCGCCAGCGTGGTGCTGGCGTTGTCGGCGGTAAGGGTGGCGTCGGGTTTGAACATGTCAGGCTTCCTGTCGGTCCTGGTTACTTCTTGCCCGAACGCGCAGCCAGCTGCTTGTTCTTGTCGGACAGGCTCTTGATCAGGCCGTCGATGCCGCCCTTGGTGATTTCGCTGTTGAAGGTGCCCTTGTAGGCTTCCACCAGCCACGCGCCCATCACGTTGACGTCATACATTTTCCAGCCCGACGACAATTTCTCGAGACGATAGCTCAGCTGGATCGGTTCGCCGCGCGACTGGATCACTTGCGAACGCACTTCCACTTCGGTGTCGGCCGGGTCGGCGCGCAACGGCTTGTATTCGATCTTCTGATCGCGGATCTGCGACAGCGCGCCGGAGTAGGTGTAGATCAGCAGGCTGCGGAATTCGGTGATCAGCTGTTTTTGCTGTTCCGGTGTCGCCTGGCGCCAGTAACGGCCGGCCGCCAGCGCGGTCATGCGCTCGGAGTCGACGTAAGGAAGGATTTTTTCTTCCACCAGCGCAACGATGCGATTGATGTTGCCGGCCTGGATTTCCTTGTCGCTCTTGGCGGTGTTGATCACGTCGTCGCTGATGCGCTTGACCAGCGCATCAGGCGCTTCCTGCGCCGAGGCGGCGGACGCGAACGTCAGCGCCGAAACAGAGAGGGCAATCGCCAGGAATTTGGTAAGCATGTTCATAATCTACGATCCATTCATAAATAAGGCGCCATCGCCCGCTACGCCGCTACAGCCGCGCCGGACATGATCCGGTGCACCGCTGATCCACTTTGCCACAAAAATGCGGCGCGTGTCCGGCAGGTTCCAAACGGCTACCGGATATACAACGTGGTTGCATTCTCCGGATTTTCAAGTGAGGCCGGGCGCGATGATCGCGCCCGGCCGGATTCACCTGTGATGCGTCGGTTAAGGCTTGACGACTTCTTCCTTGCCGCGCTGCTCATCCTTGGTGCCGTCGATCTGCGACTGGCGGCTCTGCAGGTAGGTGTCGCGCACGAAGTCATACTTGTCGAGCGCGGCGTCTTCCAGCAGGTTGGAAGCGTCCAGCAACTGCGCACGCTTGTCGATCACGCGCACCACCGAACCGACGTTGCGCCAGCGCACCGGCTTCTTGTACGTCCACAGGTCGCCGTAGAAATCGGCCGGCAACGCCGCAGTATCACGAATCGTCGATGGTCCCAGCAGCGGCAGCACGACGTACGGGCCGGATCCTACGCCCCATTTGCCCAGCGTCTGGCCGAAATCGGACTTCTGCTTCGGCAGACGTGCTTCGGTACTGACGTCGAGCACGCCGCCCAGACCGAAGGTGGTGTTGACCGCCACGCGCATGAAGCTGGTGACGCCGGTTTCGACACGGCCTTGCAAGATCTGGTTCACCGCCGACCACAGGTCGCCGATGTTGCCGAAGAAGTTGCCGATGCCGGTCTGCACGAAATTGGGCAGGACGAACTGATAAGCCTGCGCGGCCGGTTTCAGCGCCACCTTGTCGACGGTGTCGTTGAAGCTGAACATCGCGCGGTTGAAGCCTTCAAGCGGGTCGTTCGGGTTTTGCGATGTGGCGCAACCACTGAGCGCGGCAACCATGGCCAGCGCTGCGATACGAGCTGTTATTTTCATTTTGGACTATCCTTTCCCTCTGCTGCCTTGCTATATAAGAACTGGCTGATCAGGTTCTCCAGCACGATCGCCGACTGCGTCATCTTGATCGTGTCGCCTGCCGCCAGATTTTTTACATCACCCCCCGGTTCGATACCGATGTATTGCTCGCCAAGCAGACCTGAAGTCAGGATCTTGGCGGAACTATCCTTTGGAAACTGGTAGCGCTCGTCCATGTTGAGCGTCACCGATGCCTGAAATGTCTTGTCGTCGAACCGGATCGCATCGACGCGACCGACCACCACGCCGGCGCTCTTGACCGCAGCGCGCGGCTTGAGGCCGCCGATGTTGTCGAACTTGGTGGTGATCGAATAGGTCTTCTGGTTGAACGAGAACGAGCTCATGTTGCCCGCCTTGAGCGCGAGGAAAACCAGCGCGGCCGCTCCCAGCAAGACAAACAAGCCCACCCACACGTCTAATGTTTTACGTTGCATACACTGCCATCCTAAAAATCAATCCGAAGTCCGCGATGAAGTTCGTTGCGGACTTGCCTTCGTTATTCCCGGCCGTCCTGCTCAGCTGAACATCAGCGCCGTCAGCAGGAAGTCCAATCCCAACACCATCAGTGAAGCGATTACCACCGTGCGCGTGGTGGCGCGCGAGACGCCTTCGGGGGTCGGCTTGGCTTCGTAGCCTTGATACAGGGCAACGAAGGTTACCGCAATACCGAAAACGATGCTCTTGAGCACGCCGTTGGCGATGTCGTTCCAGACGTCGACGCCGCCTTGCATCTGCGACCAGAATGCGCCTTCGTCGACGCCGATCATCAGTACACCCACAATATAACCACCGATCACGCCGACGGCACTAAAAATCGCCGCCAGCACTGGCATGGCAACAACGCCGGCCCAGAAGCGCGGCGCGACCACGCGCTGCAGCGGATCGACGGCCATCATTTCCATTGCCGATAGTTGCTCGCCGGCTTTCATCAGACCGATCTCCGCAGTCAGCGAGGTGCCGGCGCGGCCGGCGAACAGCAAGGCGGTCACGACCGGCCCCAGCTCGCGCGTCAGCGACAAGGCCACCAGCAGGCCCAGCGCCTGTTCGGAACCGTACTTATTAAGCGTGTAGTAGCCCTGCAGGCCGAGCACGAAACCGACGAACAGGCCCGACACGGCGATGATGACCAGCGAATAATTGCCAATGAAGTGGATCTGATCGGTGATCAGGCGCGGACGGCGCCACAGGCCGCCCGAGGAGCGGATCACGGTCCAGAACATGCGTGCGGCGAAACCGAGGCCGAACACGAATTCGCGCAGGGAGCGGCCGATGCCGCCCAGGAAACCAGCGATCATTGACGCCCTCCCAAGCCAACGTCCTCTGCCAGCGAGCGGCCCGGATAATGGAACGGCACCGGGCCGTCGGCCTCGGCGTGCACGAATTGCTTCACGTAAGGGTCCTGCGAGGCGCGCATTTCGTCGGGAGTGCCTTGTGCGACGATCTTGCCTTCCGACAGGAAGTAGACATAGTCGGCGATGCCGAACGATTCGTTGACGTCATGCGACACCAGGATCGATGTCGAACCGAGCGCATCATTGAGCTTGCGGATCAGATTGGCGGTCACGCCCATGGAAATCGGATCAAGGCCGGCGAACGGCTCGTCATACATGATCAGCGCGGGATCCAGCGCGATCGCGCGCGCCAGCGCTACGCGGCGCGCCATGCCGCCGGAAATCTCGGCCGGCTTCAGCGGTGCGGCGTTGCGCAGGCCGACCGCGTTGAGCTTGAGCAGCACCAGGTCGCGGATCAACTCTTCCGGCAGGTCGGTGTGTTCGTGCAACGGAAACGCGACGTTGTCGAACACCGTCATGTCGGTAAACAGCGCGCCGTTCTGGAACAGCATGCCCATCTTGCGGCGCAGGCGATACAGGTCGCCGGTGTCGAGCGACGGCACGTTCTCGCCGTCGACCGTCAGCGTGCCCGATTGCGGGCGCAACTGGCCGCCGATCAGGCGCAGGATGGTGGTCTTGCCGGAGCCGGATCCGCCCATGACGGCAATCACTTTTCCACGTGGGAAGTCCATGCGGAGGCCCGACAGGATCGGGCGGTCCCCATAACCAAAGTGCAAGTCGCGGATTTCTACGATGTTAGGCAAGACGGATACCAAGAATTCTCCAAAGGCGACATTGTAGAGCAAAAACAGCAATTGCTTCCGGCATGGCAATAGGCAGTGTAAATACAATCCAACGGCTCACCGGCCAATTAACGTATTGAAACAAATTGACAACACTTCAACTGACCAATCTCGGCGAGTTGGGATGCGCTTCTTATGTTTCCGCGTCGCAGCACGATGCTTGCGGCGCAAGCCGCGCAAGCCTCAGCAAAGCTGCGGGTCGGCCGCCTGACTTGATACAATACCGCTTTTGATTAAGAAAGAATTTTGTCATGAGCCTCAAATGCGGCATCGTCGGCCTGCCCAACGTCGGTAAATCGACCCTGTTCAATGCCTTGACCAAGGCGGGCATTCCCGCTGAAAACTATCCGTTCTGCACCATCGAACCGAACGTCGGCATGGTCGAAGTACCCGATCCGCGCCTGCAGGCGCTGGCAGAAATCGTCAAGCCGGAGCGCATTCTTTCGGCAACCGTGGAATTCGTGGACATCGCCGGCCTGGTGGCGGGCGCTTCCAAAGGTGAAGGCCTGGGCAACCAGTTCCTGTCGCACATCCGCGAAACGGACGCCATCGTCAACGTGGTGCGCTGCTTCGAAGACCCGAACGTGATCCACGTGGCCGGCAAGGTCAGGCCGCTGGATGACATCGCCGTGATCCAGACCGAACTGGCGCTGGCCGACATGGGCACCGTCGAGAAGGCGATCCACCGCGAACAGAAAAAAGCCCGCTCGGGCGACAAGGACGCCGCCAAGCTGGTGGCGCTGCTGGAACGCATCATGCCGGCGCTGGACGACGCCCAGCCGGTGCGCGCGCTCGGACTCGACGCTGAAGAAATAGCGCTGATCAAGCCGCTGTGCCTGATCACGGCCAAGCCAGCCATGTACGTGGCCAATGTGTCCGACAACGGCTTCACCAACAACCCGCTGCTGGACCAGCTGACCAAATACGCCGCCGACCAGGGCGCGCCGATTGTCGCCATCTGCGCCGCCATCGAATCGGAAATCGCCGACCTCGACGACGCCGACAAGGCCGACTTCCTGGCCGACATGGGCATGGAAGAGCCGGGCCTCGACCGTCTGATCCGCGCGGGCTTCAAGCTGCTCGGCCTGCAGACCTACTTCACCGCAGGCGTGAAGGAAGTACGCGCCTGGACCGTACCGGTCGGCGCCACCGGCCCGCAGGCGGCCGGCGTGATCCACACCGACTTTGAGCGCGGCTTCATCCGCGCGCAGACCATCGCCTATGAGGACTTCATCGCCTACAAGGGTGAAAACGGCGCCAAGGAAGCGGGCAAGATGCGCGCCGAAGGCAAGGAATACGTGGTCAAGGACGGCGACGTGATGAACTTCCTGTTCAACGTCTGAGCCAGCGACATTCTTATGAGCAGCAAGAAGCACAACAAACCTGCGGCGGCCGGCGTTGCCGCAGGTGCCGCCGGCGCCGGCGCGGCGATTCCGGAAATCCGCCCGGGCCAGTCGATAGAGCTGCTCAAGGAATTGCACATCCTGACGCGCGACGGCAAGCTCAACCAGGACAGCCGCCGCAAGCTCAAGCAGGTCTATCACCTGTACCAGTTCATCGAACCACTGCTGCAGGAAATCCGCAACGCGCATCCCGACGTCAGCGTGGTCGATCACGGCGCCGGCAAGTCGTATCTCGGCTTCATCCTGTATGACCTGTTCTTCAAGGCGCTGGAAGGCAATTCGCGCATCTACGGCATTGAAACGCGCGAAGAACTGGTGCAGAAATCGACCGAGCTGGCAAAACGCCTCGGCTTCCCCGGCATGTCCTTCCTCAACTTGTCGGTGGCCGACTCGATCGTCTCGCCCGCCCTGCCGGAACAGATCGACGTCGTCACCGCGCTGCACGCCTGCGATACGGCAACCGACGACGCCATCCATTTCGCGCTGAAAAAGCATGCGCAATTCATCGTGCTGGTGCCGTGCTGCCAGGCCGAAGTCGCCTCCGTGCTCAACCGCAACAAGGGCGCCTCGCTGGGCCGCACGTCGCTGACCGAGCTGTGGCGCCATCCGCTGCACACGCGCGAATTCGGCAGCCAGGTCACCAACGTGCTGCGCTGCCTGCAACTGGAAGCGCACGGCTACCAGGTCAGCGTGACCGAACTGGTCGGCTGGGAACACTCGATGAAGAACGAACTGATCATCGCCCGCTACAAGGACCTGCCGCGCAAGCGGCCGACCGAACGCCTGCAGGACGTATTGCAGTCGCTCGGCCTGGAAGAAATGGGCGAGCGTTTTTTCGCCACGCTGTAAAGCAATCACGGCGCGCCGGTGGTAAGCTTGTGCGTCCGCAGCAAATCGCTTGCCGGGCAAGGGGGACGCGGCTCAGGCCAGCGTTGATGGTATCAAGGGAAATAAGCAAAAACGGCCAAAAGACCGGACCACGATGAATAGCGCTGTCGACACCCAGGCACTGTTGGAAGAAAACCAGCAGCTGCACGCCGAGTTGCAGGACCTGCTGGAGCAGGCCCGCATCAATCAACAAATCATGCAGCGCCACCAGGCTTTCGACCTGCGCCTGATCGGCTCGAGCGAATTCCGCGACCTGATCGAAACGGCGTCGCTGTTGATGCCCAACACCTTCAACCTGGAAATCGTCACGCTCGCGCTGGTCGACTACGCCTTCGACGTGCGCCGCATCCTGCATGACCTGCAAATCGGCCTCGACGAATATCCCAACCTGCTGTTCCTGGCTGAAAACGGCCCCGCCCTGCCGCTGGAAAAGCCCACGCTCGGCCCTTACCAGCATGAATTGCATCAATCGCTGTTTCCGACGTACCGGCCCGCCAGTGTGGCGATCCTGCCATTGACGCGCCATCAGAAACTGATCGGTTACCTGGCCCTGGGCAGCGCCCATGAAGGCCGCTTCACCGGCAACCTGGCTACCGACTTCATCGAGCGGCTGGCGTCGGTGGTGGCGATCTGCCTTGAAAACGTCATCAACAACGAACGCCTCAAGCACATCGGCCTGACCGATCCGCTCACCGGCGTCAACAACCGCCGTTACATCGAACAGCGCATGCAGGAAGAAATTGGCCGCGCCCAGCGCGAGCGCTCAGCACTGTCCTGCCTGTTCATCGACATCGATCACTTCAAGCGCGTCAACGACAAGTTCGGCCACCAGAGCGGCGACGACGTGCTGCGTGAAGTAGCGACACGCATCAAGAAGGAATTGCGCCTGAGCGATTCGCTGGGACGATACGGCGGCGAGGAATTCATCGTGCTGCTGACCCAGGCGACATTGCGCGACGCCGAACGCATCGCCGAACGGATCCGCGCCAGCGTGGCCCAGCAGGCCATCGAGATTGCCGGCGCGGATGAAGCGCTGCAGGTGACCGTCTCCATCGGCGCCGCCTCGCAAACCCCGCCCGACCGCAGCATGTCGGCCGACCAGGCGCGCCAGAAACTGATCGCCAGCGCCGACGAGGCGCTCTACCGCGCCAAAGAAGGCGGCCGCAATCGCGTGATGCTGGCCGGCTGAACCTGCTCAGGCGGGCGCAGCCACACGCCGGTCGCGCACCAGCCAAGGTGCGGCGATGATCAAGGCGCCGCCGATCAGATCCTGGGCACGCAATTCCGCCGCGCCGAACAGCCATGCCGACACCGCGGCGATGATGATTTCCACCAGCATGACCACCGCCGTGATGTTCGCGGGCAGCCGCGCCACGCCGTATTGCAGGCACAGGTTGGACACCATGAACAGCACCGACCATAGCGCCAGCGTCGGCACCGACGGCGTGCCGATGGCGCCGGGCCAGGCGATCGCTCCGGATGCCGCCAGTGCTACACCGAGAATCGTCGACAGCAGCGCGCCGCCGCTCAGCATGGCGACCGCCCGGGCGCCGTCGGCGACGCCGTGCAGGCGGCGCAGCATGATGTTGTTGACGGCAAAAAAGAACCCGCCGGCCAGCGCCACCCAGTCGGCCATGTCGTGTGGCAAGGGCACGCCGATCGCCGGCTGATACAGCACGATGACGGCGCCGCAAAGCCCCAATGCAATCCGCAGCAACGCACGCTGCGTGATCGGCTCATGCAGCACCAGCCGCGCCAGGATCACGGCCCAGATCGGCATCAGGTAAAACAGCAGCACCACGCGCACCACATCGCCGAACGCCACCGCGCCGTTGAAGGCGGTGTTGGTCAGGCCGGAGGCAACCGCAACGTAAATCAGCTCGGGATGATTGCCGATCTCGCGCAGCGATTTACGCTTGAGCAGCAGCATCCAGAGCGTGCAGCAGGAAAAAATGATGGCGGTCGCCCACAGCGGGTGGATGCCCTGCTGCTGCAGGGATTTGAAGGCGATCCAGGACAAGCCCCAGATCGTGGTGTTGACGAGCAGTGCGCCCACTGCGCGCGGCGGGATATGTTGCATGGGAACCGTTTCAAAAGAAAACGCGACCGTCATTGTAATCGGGTCGCGTGTTTCTTCGCCTGGCGGTCAGCAATAGTTCATATGACTTGAAACCCATGAGTGCCGTCGCGGCCGAGCTGCTCGACCAGGCCGAACTCCCAGTCGAGATAGGCCTGCATGGCGGAAGCGGGATTGTCGGTGCCCTCGTACGGACGGCGGTAGCGGTCGATGCGCGGCGAGGCCAGCGAGGTCGCGCCGGTCTCAAGCGGCAGACCGGCGGCCTTCCAGCCGCCGTTGCCGCCTTCGAGCAGGAACACCGGCCTGTCGGTCAGCGCGGCCAGGTCGCCGATGACGAATGCCGCCAGCAGGCTGCTGCCGCAGGTGACCACGTAACGTTCGGCCGCCGGCACGTTCTGCAGGACTTGCGCCAGCTGCGAGCGCAAGGCGAACCAGGCGCCGGGAACATGCTGTTTGACGTAGTTCGCACTGGTGGAGAAATCCAGCACCACGGTGCCCTTGCCCGCGTTGGCGTTGACCTTGGCTTTGGCCTGATCTTGCTCCAGCCAGCCGGCCAATGTCTGCGGCGAAATTCTTTCCGATGGCGGCGCCGGCGGCAATTCACGCGGCGCCGGACCTTGCTCGCTGAACTGCTGCGCGGTCGCACCGTCAAGCACGTAGACTTCCCACGCCATCTGCGCCAGCCACGACGCCGTCATGTTGGCACGCACGCCGTCGTCGTCGACCAGCACGATGCGCGCGCCGCGCACGGTGGCGTTGGATTCGGTCTCCTGCACCAGCTGGCCGCCGGGTGCGCCGAGGAAACCTGGCAGGTGACCGGCTTCATATTCCTGCGGCGTGCGCACGTCGAAGCGATAGGTAGTGCGTGCCGTGTCGGCGCGCAGCGTCTGCAAGCCCTTGGCATCCAGGCGTTTGACGCCGGCGCGGTCGGCCACGGCGCGGGCATCGCCGGCCGCCTGGGCGCGCGTTGCCGCCGTCAGCGCGGCCGGGAACTGGCGGCTGTTGCCGTGTTCGAGTTGTTGCCCGGCCAGCGTCCAGCCGATGGTGCCGTTGCGCAGCGCGTGGACCTGGTTGGGAATGCCGGCGTTGAGCAGCGATTGCGTGCCGATGATGCTGCGCGTGCGGCCGGCGCAGTTGACGATCACACGCGTGTTCGGATCCGGCGCCAGCTCACGCACGCGCAAGACCAGCTCGGCGCCGGGCACGCTGATCGAGGTCGGTATGTTCATGTTCTGGTATTCGTCGAAGCGGCGCGCATCGAGCACCACCACGTCTTCTTTCGCGTCGAGCAGGGCCTTGACTTCGGGGGCTGACAACGACGGCGTGTGACGCTTGCTTTCGACCAGTTCGCCGAAGGATTTGCTGGGCACGTTGACGTCCTGGAACAACTCCCCGCCGCCGGCCTTCCATCCCGTCACGCCGCCCTCGAGCACGCTGACGTTGCTGTAGCCCAGCGCGATGAAGCGCTCCGCTGCCTTCTGCGCCAGACCCTCGCCATCGTCCAGCACGACAATGGCGGTGTCGCGCCGCGGGATGCGTGCGTAAGCCAGCAGCTCCAGATGCGAAAACGACAGGTTGGCGGCGAACAGCGGATGCGCTTCGGCGTGCGGCGCTTCCTCGCGCACGTCGAGCAGCGCGATCTCACGGCGCGCCAGAAGATCGTCGCGGACTTGCTGATAGCTTCTTGTGCCGATGCGGATGCTGCTCATGTCGTTTTCGTCTCCTTGGATAAATCCCAGATGTTGGGCAGCGTGGTGTTCGAATAGCCCGAGATAAAGGCCTTGCGCGTGCCGTCCGGCTGATACACCGAACGATGCACCGCACCGATGTTGGCGCCGTAGACATGCACGCTGATCGACACCTGGTCCGCATATGCATTGCGGACGCGGTGGATGTCATCGAGGCCTTCGAGGTTGGGTGAAATCGGCTCCACCATGCCGGGCGTCAATTGTATCGGTTCTCCGTGCGGCGCGAGCGCGCCCTTGCCGTCGCCGCCCTCCCGGCGATAGGACTGCGAATATTCCGAGCCGCGCAACATGCCGATCAGTCCCCACACGGTGTGGTCGTGCACCGGCGTTTGCTGGCCCGGCCCCCAGACGAAACTGACCACTGAAAAGCGCTGCGCCGAATCGACATGCAGCAGGTATTGGCGATAGCGTTCCGGATCCGGCTCGGCATAGGCTTCCGGCAGCCAGTCATCGACCGCAACCAGGTCGCCCAGCAACACGGCGCCTTCGCGAAGGATGGCTTCTTCGGCTCTTTCACGCGCGAGCAAGGCGGAGAAGGAAGTGATGAAATGACGCAGACGCTGATGATTGGGCATGGCGTTTTCCCGAGGAAGGAAATATCGAGCGACGATCATACCGCGCGAGGAGCGCGCAGCAGAAATACGAACTGCCTATATGCAAGCAGGTTTTTCTTATGATACGGGAGGAAGGAAAAGAGCGTTCAGCTCTTGGCCGCGGCCTGCAGCGTTTCGTACTTGAGCATCAGTTGCTCTTTGGATTCGCGCCAGGCGGGGTCGAACGGGATGCAGGCGACCGGACAGACTTGCTGGCATTGCGGCTCATCGAAATGGCCGACGCATTCGGTGCACTTGTTGTGGTCGATTTCATAGATCTGCGGCCCCATGTAAATCGCCTCGTTCGGGCACTCGGGCTCGCAGACGTCGCAGTTAATGCAATCATCGGTGATCATCAGTGCCATACAAACGCTTCCTTTACATGCTGCATGCCGCGGGACTGCCGGCCGGTTTCATTCCGGCGGGCAATGCGGACATTACAAATCCATCTTGGCCATCTTTTCCTTCAGCCATTTTTCGACCGAGGGAAATACGAACTTCGAGACATCCCCGCCCAGCAGGGCGATTTCGCGCACGATGGTGCCCGATATGAATTGATATTGGTCTGACGGCGTCAGAAACAAGGTTTCCACGTCGGGCAGCAGATAACGATTCATGCCGGCCATCTGGAATTCGTATTCGAAATCCGATACCGCGCGCAGGCCGCGCACGATCACGCGGGCATTGTTTTGCCGCACGAAATCCTTGAGCAGGCCGGAAAAACTTTCCACCTGGACATTCGGGTAGTGCCCGAGTATTTCATTTGCTATCGACAGGCGCTCCTCGAGGGAGAAAAACGGCTTCTTGTTTTTGCTGTCCGCTACGCCTACGACCAACTTGTCAAACAATCCCGATGCGCGTCTTACCAGATCTTCATGGCCACGTGTCAAGGGATCGAATGTTCCCGGATAAACAGCTGTCACCATCAGGGTCTCTCCTCACCAGCTAAGCAATCAGAACGCGCATTATGCCTTAATTAGCCGATGTTTTTGCGCCGCAATAAATGATAAAACACCATGCCCGCCTTATCGGCCCTGACAACCTCCCAGGGCGCCATCCAGGCGGGCAACTCTTCGCCTTCCAGCGGGTACTCCGATTCGACATACACCAGGCCGCCGTCAGCCAGCACTTGCTCGCATACGGGCATGATTTTGGCAAGCCAGTCCTGATGATACGGCGGATCGGCGAAGATGAGGTTGAATCCCGCATTTGCGTTCGCCGGCGCCGGCGCCGGTGCAGGCGTCTTGTATCCCTGCAGCAGCGCCAGCGCGTCGCCGCGCCGCACTTCGACCTGCGCGGCTTTCAGCTTGTCCTTGCTGGCGTCGAGCTGGCGTGCGGCGGGACCGTGGTTCTCCACCATAACCACGCGCTGCGCGCCGCGGCTGGCGGCTTCGAAACCGAGCGCGCCGGTGCCGGCGAACAGGTCGAGGCAGCGCACGCCTGTCCAGTCGGCGTCGATCAGGTGCGTGATCCAGTTGAACACCGTCTCGCGCACACGGTCCGGCGTCGGGCGCAGGCCTTCGGCCTCGAGCACCGGCAGCGGCGTGCGTTTCCACAGTCCGCCGATGATGCGCACCTGATGCGAAGCGCGATTGCCGTGGTGGCCGCCGGTGGCCACGCCATGTTTTCTTGCTGTCTTGCTCATGTTTTTATTTTGCCTCGCCGACCACAACGGTGCTGAGTTGGCCGAGGGCGATTTTACGTGTGAAAGCGGCACGAATTTGCGCCACGGTGACTTTGCCGATATTGGCGGTCCAGCTGTCGAGATAGTCCAGCGGCAGGCCGTAATAGCCGATCACTGCGAGGTTGTCGAGGATCTTGCGGTTATTGTCGATGCGCAGCGCGAAGCCGCCGATCAGGTTGTCCTTGGCCGCCTTGAGCTCTGCCGCGGTCGGTCCGTCGCGCAGGTAATCGGCCAGCGTGCGGCGCACCACGTCCAGCGCTTGTGCGGTCTGCTCCTGCTTGGTCTGCAGACCGATCTGGAACGGCCCCTTCTGCGCCAGCGGCGAGAAGTAGCTATAGACGCTGTACGTCAGTGCGCGCTTTTCCCGCACTTCATTGGTCAGGCGCGAGACGAAACCGCCGCCGCCGAGGATGTAGTTGCCAACCGTCAGTGCAAAGAAATCCGGGTCGCCGCGCACCAGCGCCGGCATGCCGATCAGGATGTGCGATTGCGAAGCGGGATGGCTGATGCGCAGGTCCTGCGGCGCGGCAGAGGCGATTTCCGGCAAGGCCGGCAGCGGCGCGCCTTGCGGCAACTGCTGCGTCAGCGTTTGCGCGATCCGGTCGGCCTGCGCGCGCGTGACGTCGCCGATCAGCGCGATGACGGCGCGGTTGGCGACATAGTGTGTGCGATGGAAGGCCAGCAGATCGTCGCGCGTGATGGCGGCGACGCTGTCTTCGCTTTCCCGGCGCGCATACGGATGCGTTCCGTAGAGCGCGGCCCAGAATGCCTTGGCAGCGATGTCTTCGGCCTTGGTTTGCGACTCGCGCACGTCGGCGATGGTGCGCGCCTTGTCGCGTGCAAACGGCGCTTCCGGGAAACTCGGCTGCGCCAGCGTGCGCGCCAGCAGGCCGATCGCAGCGTCGCGCTCGGCGGCGCTCGACAACATGCGCACGGTCACGCCGGCGCGATCCATGCTGGCGCCGCCGCCGCGCTGCGCAGCGACATCGGCGAGGCCGTCGAGAATCTGCGCTTCGGTCAGTGCAGGGGCGTCGCCAGACGCGGCCACACCGCGTGTGAGCTGGGCGTTGGTCAGCGAGGCCAGTCCTGACTTTCCGTCGGGATCACGGCGCGCGCCGGCGTCGAATTCCACGCTCAGATCGAGCATCGGAATCGCGTGGTTTTCCACGAACAGTACGCGCGCGCCGTTGGGCAGCGACCATGACTGGATCTGCAGGGCCGCTTGCGCCTGCGCTGCAAAGCCGCCGAGAACAAGGGCGCACACCAACAAGTATTTTTTCATCTTGATACTGGACCAATCAACTTCAAAGTAAAACGGCAACCGCCTGCATCCAACCTCATCCGCCCTGCCCCGCCGGATCGGCATCTGTCGCAGCGAGAGCGGTGGCATTCTTGCCGTCCACCCAGGCAATGATCGGCTGCCACTGCTCGATGTCGCGCTGCACGCGCGACGGCGCGATGTCCCACAGGGTCAGGCCGTGCGCCGCCAGTTGCACGTAGTTCTGCGTGTCGCGCAGATAGCTCAGCACCGGCAGGTTGAGGCCTTCGATGAAGCGATGCAGCTGGTCGGCCGAGCGCGTACGCGCGTCGACGCGCATGCCGACGATGCCGACGTCGATGTCGCCCTGGCGCACGGCTTTCTCTTCGGCCAGCCGGCGCAGGAAATCCTGCGTCGCCAGGATGTCGAAGATGGACGGCTGCAGCGGCACCACGACCTTGTCGGCCAGCTTGAGCACGTCGTTCAGGCGCCAGCCGTGCAAGCCCGCCGGCGTATCCAGCACCACATGCGTGGTGCCTTTGGGCGGCTTGGCGATGTAGTCTTCGCTGATCTCCCAGGTGGCGATCGGCGGCGCTGCCGGCGGCCGGATGTTGAGCCACGCGCGCGCCGACTGCTGGCGGTCGGTGTCGCCCAGCAGCACGCCGTGGCCGCGGCTGGCGAAGTAGCCCGCGAGGTTGGTCGAGAGAGTGCTTTTACCTACGCCGCCTTTGGGGTTCGCAACGACGATCACTGGCATGCTATTCCTCCGTAAGAGTGCAACTGAAGATCAATCGGCAGATCAGGGGTTCGTACAATACAGCTCAACTGAAATCAACCAGGCTCAGCGCAGCGGGCCCGGCGGCGGACCGGCCTTCTTGCCGGACAGCGGCAAGGGTTCCAGCGTCGCCACGGTCAGCTTGTCGTCGCTGAAATACTTCTGCGCCACCGCCTGCACCTGCTGCGGCGTCACCGACTTGAGCCGCTCGACGATGCGGTCGATGTTCTTGTGCGACAGGCCGGACATTTCCATCACGCCGATTTCCATGGCCTGGCCGAAAATGGAGTCGCGCTTGTAGATCTGCGACGCGATCAGCTGCGTTTTCACGCGCTGCAGCTCCTGCTCCGACACACCGTCGCTGGCGATGCGCCCGACTTCGGCGCGCAGCAGGGTTTCCAGCTGGGCGGTGGTGGTGCCGGCTGCCGGGCTGCCTTCCAGCGTGAACAGGGTCGGGCCGCGCGCGATGTCGTCGTAGCTGGCGCCGACGCTGTTGGCGACCTTGTCGGTGCGCACCAGCTTGTCGTTCAGGCGCGCGTTGTCGTAGCCGTCGAGCACCGCCGAGAGCACGTCGAGCGCATACACATCCTGATCCTGTTCGACGTCGCGCAGCGTCGGCGCCTTGAAGGCCAGAATCACGTAGGGATTTTCCGCCGGCGCCTTGACGGTCACGCGGCGCAGGCCGTTCTGTTCCGGTTCGTTCTGCGGCTTGCCGCGCAGGATGGTTTTGGCGGGAATCGGACCGAAGTATTTCTCCGCCAACGCCGCCACCTTCTGCGCGCTGACGTCGCCGCTGACCACCAGCGTGGCGTTGTTGGGCGCGTACCAGCGGCGATACCAGTCTTCGATGTCGCCGATGTTCATGTGCTGCAGGTCATCCATCCAGCCGACCACCGGATGATGGTAGGGATGGGCGACGAAGGCGGCGGCGTGCAGCGCTTCGTTCATCAGGCCTTGCGGCTGGTCGTCGGTGCGCCAGCGGCGCTCTTCCATGACGACACGGATCTCCTTGGCGAACTCGTTCCGGTCGAACTGCAGGTTGCGCATGCGGTCGGCTTCCAGCGCCATGACTGCTTCGAGGCGGCCGTGCTCGACCTGCTGGAAGTAGGCGGTGTAATCGCGATTGGTGAAGGCATTTTCGCGGCCGCCGAGTTCGGCGACCAGGCGGCTGAACTCGCCGGTCTTGTGTTTGCGGGTGCCCTTGAACATCATGTGTTCCAGCGCGTGGGCGATGCCGGTGGCGCCGTTGGTCTCGTCAATCGAGCCGACCTTGTACCAGACCATCTGGACTGCCGTGGGCGCGCGATGGTCCTCTTTGACGATCACTTTCATGCCGTTTTTCAGCGTGAATTCACTTGCCTGCGCCGCTGCCCTGGCAGTTGCCGGATCGGAAGACTGAGCCCGGACCGCCTGACCATGGCCCGCCAGAGACGCAAATACCAAACCGGTCGACAGGATTGCTCTGATCTTCAATTTCATGCGCTGTGCTCTGATAGAATGCGGGGGCTGGCCAAGGACCGCCCGGACGGCAATATCCGGGCATGAGGCTGGCCAATTGTACCTTGTTCATTGCGAATTCCCGCCTGGAAACGGCCGGAAACGCCCTCCATCAGACACCGCAGCCACTTTCAACAGAGCCAGCCCAGCATCCGATGTTTAGTTTCTTCAAGAAAAAACCCCAGCCTGAACCCGCCGTTGCCAAGGAAGCATCTCCTCAGGCCGCCCCCGTCCCGGCTGCTCCTTCTGCGATCCCTGCAATTGCTCCTGCCGCCGAAGAGATCGTCGAAGCCGCGCCGCAATCGGGCGAGGCCAAGCGCTCCTGGCTGGCGCGCCTCAAGAGCGGCCTGTCCAAGACCTCCAGCAACCTGACCACGCTGTTCGTCGGCGCCAAGATCGGCGACGAACTCTATGAAGAGCTGGAATCGGCCCTGCTGGTGTCCGATGCCGGCGTCGACGCCACCCAATCCCTGCTCGATGCGCTCAAGAAAAAAGTCCGGGACGAGAAGCTGACCGAAGCCGACCAGGTGCGCCAGGCCTTGCGCACGCTGCTCATCGAAATGCTGCGCCCGCTGCAGAAACCGCTGGTGCTGGGTCGCCATCAGCCGCTGGTGATGATGATCGCGGGCGTCAACGGCGCCGGCAAGACCACCACCATCGGCAAGCTGGCCAAGCATTTGCAGGCGCACGATCAATCGGTGCTGCTGGCCGCGGGCGACACCTTCCGCGCCGCTGCGCGCGAGCAATTGACGATCTGGGGCGAACGCAACAACATCACCGTGATTTCGCAGGAATCGGGCGATCCGGCGGCAGTGGCCTATGACGCCGTGCAGTCGGCCACGGCGCGCGGCACCAATGTGGTGATGGTTGACACGGCGGGACGCCTGCCGACCCAGCTGCACCTGATGGACGAACTCAAGAAGATCAAGCGCGTCATCGGCAAGAGCATGGACACCGCGCCGCATGAAGTACTGCTGGTCATCGACGGCAATACCGGCCAGAATGCGCTGGCGCAGGTCAAGGCCTTCGACGATGCGCTGAACCTGACCGGCCTGGTCGTGACCAAGCTGGACGGTACCGCCAAGGGCGGCATTCTGGCCGCGATCGCCAAGACCCGTCCGGTGCCGCTGTATTTCATCGGCGTGGGCGAGTCGATCGACGACTTGCAGGCTTTCGACGCTGAAGAATTCGTAGATGCCCTGCTCAGCTAAAACAAATTTGAACCGCGCCCAGGAAAAACAAATCCATCACCGACGATGATCGAATTCGCCAAGGTCTCCAAACAATACTCGCGCGACGTCTTTGCGCTGCGCGACATCACGCTCTCGGTCAGGAAGGGCGAGCTGCTGTTCCTGGCCGGCCCGTCCGGCGCCGGCAAGTCGACCCTGCTCAAGATGATCGCCGCCATGGAACGCCCCAGCGCCGGCACCCTCAGCGTCAACGGCCAGAGCATCAATACCATCAAGCCTTCGGGCATGCCTTACCTGCGCCGCAATCTCGGCCTGATTTTCCAGCAACAGCGGCTGCTGCATGACCGCAGCATCCTGGCCAACGTGATGCTGCCCCTGATCGTCACCGGCGCGCCGCGTTCGGATGCCGAAAAACGCGCCCGCGCCGCGCTGGACAAGGTCGACCTGCTCGACAAGGCGACCTCCGGACCGCAGGAACTGTCCGGCGGGGAACAGCAACGCGTGGCGATTGCGCGCGCCATCGTCAACCGCCCGCAGATCATCCTGGCCGACGAGCCGACCGCCAATCTCGACCGCGACAACGCCAACAAGGTGCTGGCTGCACTCAAGTCCTTCCACGGCGTCGGCGTGACCTGCCTGATCTCGACCCACGACGAGCAATACCTGACCGGCGCGGACCGCATCATCTATCTTGACCGCGGCCGCATCGTCGACGGCTGGCACAACGGCGTCAGCAACCCGGTGGAGATTTCGCAATGAACTGGCTGCGCCAACATTTCTTCGCGTTCTCGGACGCCTTCAGCCACTTGCTGCGCTCGCCCGGCAATTTCATCCTCAACGTGCTGGTGGTGTCCATCGCGCTGGCGCTGCCGTTTGCCGGCCTGACCGTACTGGAAAACGTGCGCCCGGTCTCGGAGCAGCTCGCCGTCGAGCCGGAAATCAGCATCTTCCTGAAAATGGATGTCTCGCGCGACAAGGCCACTGCGCTGGCCGGCAACATCCGCGCAATCCTGGCCGACAGCGGCAGCGCCGCGCGCGTCGATTTCACGCCGCGCGAGAAGGCCTTCGACACGCTCAAGAGCAAGACCGGCCTCAACGATGTGCTGGCGACACTGGGCGCCAATCCTCTGCCGGACAGTTATGTATTGAAGATGTCCGGCTTCCAGGACGCCATGGACGCCACCCGCGTCGACGACATCGCGCAAAAGCTCAAGGCCATGCCGGGCGTCGACACGGTGCAGATCGATTCGGCCTGGGTCAAGCGGCTGGCCGCGCTGCTGCGCATCTTGCGGCTGGTGCTGCTGTTCCTCGGCATCACGCTCGGCGCGGTGGTGGTGGCCGTAGTGTTCAACACCATCCGCCTGCAAGTCATGACGCAGTATGAAGAGATTGAAGTCTCGCGCCTGCTGGGCGCCACCAACGCCTTCATCCACCGGCCGTTTTACTACACCGGCGCCCTGCTCGGCGTATGCGCGGGCGGCTTGGCGCTGGGCCTGGTAGTGCTGGCGCTGCAACCGCTTAACCTGGCGATCACCGACTTCGCCCGCCTGTACGCTTCCGAATTCCGCCTGGCGCCGCCCAGCATTGCCGCCATCGGTTTCCTGCTCGGCGTCAGCGCGCTGCTCGGCTTGATCGGCGCCATGCTGTCGGTCAAGCGGCACCTGTCGCGCCTGGCCTGACGCTCTTCCTGAAAATTTCTTGAGTGGCAGCAATTTCCCCTGGCGGGAATTGTTGCCATTTTTCAATGTTGCTTTGCAAAATTTGTTACAGGTTTATGCTTGAAACAAGCAACTTTGGCCCCCAGATTTCCTCTAATTCTTGCGATGAAAAGCCAATTGCCTAAAAAACAGTCATAGAGAATACCTATTTCTTCCTTCCAGATTCGTTATTAGCACTCTCAATTAAGGAGTGCTAGAATACTTGATAGAAATACTGCGGCTTTAAGGCAACTGCCAACATTTACGCATCGCTTCCTCTTAGGAACCAAGGAGAATCAATGAAATCAGCTACTGCACTCATGCCCGTCGAGACCAATGCGCTTGCGCTCGGCTTCTCCGGCAGCCTGGGCAACATTGACGCCTATATCTCGGCCGTCAATCGTCTGCCGATGCTGACGCAAGCTGAAGAAGTCTCGCTGGCCCGCGCCCTGCGCGAAAAGAATGACCTCGGCGCCGCACAAAAGCTGGTGCTGTCCCATTTGCGCCTGGTGGTGTCGATCGCCCGCGGCTATCTCGGCTACGGCCTGCCGCACGCCGACCTGATCCAGGAAGGCAATATCGGCCTGATGAAGGCCGTCAAGCGTTTCGACCCGGACCAGAACGTCCGCCTGGTGTCGTACGCCATGCACTGGATCAAGGCCGAGATGCACGAGTACATCCTGAAGAACTGGCGTCTGGTCAAGGTGGCGACCACCAAGGCGCAGCGCAAGTTGTTCTTCAACCTGCGCAGCCACAAGTCGGGTCTGGACGCCATGACACCGGCGCAAGTCGACGCATTGGCCAAGACGCTGGACGTCAAGCGTGAAGAAGTCATCGAGATGGAAACCCGCCTGTCGGGCCGCGATGTTGCGCTGGAAGCACCGACCGACGATGAAGACGACAAGTTCGCGCCGATCGCCTATCTGTCTTCGGACAGCAGCGAGCCGACCCGCGTGATGGAAGCCAAGCAATACGACCGCCTGCAATCGGAAGGTCTGGAAGCTGCCCTGAGCAAGCTCGACGACCGTTCGCGCCGCATCGTGGAAGCACGCTGGCTGGCCAATGACGACGGCAGCGGCGCGACGCTGCACGAACTGGCCGACGAATTCGGCGTATCCGCCGAGCGTATCCGCCAGATCGAAGCGGTAGCGCTGAAGAAGATGAAGGGTTCGCTGCAGGCTTTTGCATAATCGGCATAATCGGCAGAATCGGCAAACACGCAGCCCCGGCAATCCCGCAGCAATGAAAAAGGCGCTCAACTGAGCGCCTTTTCTTTTGTCCGCAACGTCCGGTCAGGACAGCAGCAATTTCAGATCATGCACGATGGGCTCCGCGCCCTGGCCGTGCCGCACGAACAGACGGATATGCCCCTGCGGATCGAACACGTAGCTGCCGGCGGTGTGGTCCATCGTATAGCTGCCTGCGGTCTTGCCCGGCACCTTCTGGTAGAACACCTTGAATTCCTTGGCGACCTTGGCGGTTGCGGCCTCGTCGCCGTACAGGCCGAGGAAGCGCTTGTCGAAGGCCGGCACATACTGCGACAGGATCTGCGGCGTGTCGCGCGCGGGATCGACGGTCACGAACAATACCTGCACCTTGTCGGCTTGCGGGCCGAGCTCCTTCATCACGTTCGCCATCTCGGCCATGGTGGTCGGACAGACGTCCGGGCATTGGGTATAGCCGAAGAACATCACCACCGCCTTGCCCTTGAAATCGGCCAGCGTGCGCGGCTTGCCGTTGTGGTCGGTGAGCGCGAAATCCTTGGCGTATTCCAGCCCGGTGACGTCGGTGTTGACGAATTTTTCGGAGCCGCCCTTCTGGCAGCCGGCCAGCGTCAGAGCACCCAAGGCCAGCAGCGCCGCCGGCAGGAAAGACAGCAAACGTTTCATCAGAAAGTCCTGAACAGCAGGTAGTGATCGACCAGCAGCGCAGCAAACAGGATCGACAGGTAAATGATCGAAAACGTGAACGCCTTGCGCGCGATCAGATCGGTGTAATGGCGGTAGATCTGCCACGAATAATGGAAGAAGATCAATCCCAGCACGATTGCCATACCCAGGTAGATCAGGCCGCTCATGCCGACCGCGAACGGCAGCACGCTGGTGGCGATCAGCGCGATCGTGTACAGCAGGATGTGGAATTGCGTCAGCTTCATGCCGTGCGTGATCGGCAGCATCGGCAGGCCGGATTTGGCGTAGTCGTCGCGGCGATACATCGCCAGCGCCCAGAAGTGCGGCGGCGTCCAGATGAAGATGATCAGCACCAGGATCCAGGCCTGCATCGGCACGTCGTTGGCGATCGCGGCCCAGCCCAGCGCCGGCGGCATCGCGCCCGACAGGCCGCCGATGACGATGTTCTGCGGTGTCGACGGTTTGAGGATGATCGTGTAGATGATGGCGTAGCCGACGAAGGTGGCGAGCGTCAGCCACATGGTCAACGGGTTGACGAGGCTGTACAGCACCCACATGCCCATGCCGCCGATCACGCCGGAAAACATCAGCGTCTGCGCCACGGTGATTTCGCCGCGCGCCATCGGCCGGCGTGCGGTGCGCGCCATGCGTGAATCGATTTCACGCTCCACCAGGCAATTGATGGCGAAGGCAGCGCCGGCCAGCAGCCAGATGCCGATCGTGGCGAACACGACCCTGCGCCAGTCGGGCAACTCAGGCGTCGCCAGGAACATCCCGATGACGGCGCAGAACACCGCCAGCTGCGTCACGCGCGGCTTGGTCAAGGCCCAGTACTGGGCGATGCGATTGGGTTGTACGGTCAATGTGGTCATGTCTTCAAAACGGTGCGGGAGCGGCGCGCGCTGCCTCGGCGGCAGGGGCGTGTCTGGTCTTGTAGTTTAACATGACCAGCAAAAGCAGCAGCAGCGCCGCACCGCCGTTGTGCACGACGGCGATGGCCAGCGGCCAGTTCAGATAAATCGTGGCCAGACCGGTGACCAGCTGCAGCGCCATCACGGTCAGCAGCCAGCGCCCGGTCTTGCGCAAGCCGCCGTCCTGGAACGCCTTGCGCCCCAGCCAGGCGAGATAGGCGATCACCACGAAGGCGAACGTGCGGTGCACCCAATGGATTGCAGTGAGCGCGGGGAACGGCAGGTATTCGCCGTCGGCGGTCTTGCCCAGATGGCGCCACAGCGTGAAGCCGTTGTCGAAATCCATCTGCGGCACCAGCGCGCCGTGGCACAAGGGGAAATCGTTGCACGCCAGCGCCGCATAGTTGGTGCTGACCCAGCCTCCCAGCGCCACCTGCACGATCAGCAACGCCAGCCCGATCAGCGCCGGCGTGGCCAGCGCACGCCCAGCCGGCGACACCGGCGCATGCGCATTCTGGCGCGCCCCTAGCCAGGTCAGCATGGCCAGCAGCGTCAGGCCGAGCAGCAGATGGATCGTAACGATCACCGGCTGCAGCTTCATCGTCACGGTCCAGGCGCCGAACGCCCCCTGCAGGCAGACAAACAGGAACAGCAAGGTCGGAAACCAGGGCCGGAACCTGAGCTCCGTGCGTCCCGACTTGATCCAGCGCCGCCATGCAATCACCATCAGCGTGATGATCAGCACGCCGACTGCCATTGCCAGATAGCGATGGATCATTTCTATCCACGCCTTGGCGACCGTCACCGGTCCGGTCGGCATGGCTTCCTGTGCGGCGCTGATGTGTTCATGCGCCAACAGCGGATTGGAATGGCCGTAGCAACCCGGCCAGTCGGGGCAACCCAGGCCGGAATCGGTCAGCCGCGTGAAGGCGCCGAACATGATCAGGTCGAAGGTCAGGAACACCGTGATCCAGACCAGCTTGCGGTATTTGTCGGCGTCATTCGACACCCAGGTCAGCGTCAGCGGAATCAGCGCGACCAGCAGGCCCATGACGGCAAGTTGAATCAGCATGGCGGCCTTATCCTATGCTCGATGCGCGCAGCAGCTTGCTGATGTCCTTCTTGACCTTGTTGGGGTCGGCATCCTTGGGGAAGCGCATCATCAGGTTGCCGAGCGGATCGATCATGTAGAGATGATCTTCCACAACGGTACCGGTACCGGCGCCGGCGTCGACCGGCAGCCAGGCCTTGAGCAGTTTCGGATCCACGCGCAGCATGTCGGTGCCGTCGTATTCGCGCATGAGCATGGTATCGAGCGGCTTGGCATCGGTAATCAGCCAGACGCGTTCGATGCGTTCCATTTCCTTGCCCTGCATCAGGCGCAGCTGGCGCATGGCGAACAGACGCGTCTTGCAGGCGTCGTCGCAATCGCCGCCGGCCACTTGCAGCAGGACCCACTTGCCCTTGTAGTCTTCCAGCTTGGCCGGCTTGCCGTCAAGTGTTGCGCTGCCGAGCGGCGGAATCGGATATTCACGCGGATCGAGCAGCGTGCCGTAGTTGGTGCGGCTCTCCGGCTTGATCACGTAATAGGTGAAATACGACGCGATCATCGGCGCGGCGCACACCGCCACCACCAGCAGCAGCTTCCAGCGGCCGCTCTTGCGTTGTTGATCCTTAGGTTGATCCTTACTCGGACCCAGTTCTTTGCTTTTTTCCACTTCGGAATCCTGTGACGACGAAAAAAATCACGGCCATCAAGGCCAGTGCATACCATTGCACGGCATAGCCGCGATGGCGTTCTATTCCCAATGACGGCGCCGGCCAGTCGCGCACCAGGCCATCCTTCATCTCACCCGACTGCTCCACCACGAACGGCGCCAGCGGCAACTGGCTGGCGCGCGCGTAGGCGGCGATGTCGAGGTTCTGCATGATCGCGCCGGGACGCGGCGCCTCGGCCGCACCGAGCTGCAGCAGGTGGCCGGCATTGATGCGGATCACGCCTTCAATTTCAACTTCATCGGCCGGCGTCGGGACCGCCGGCACGCGTGTGCGGTCATTTGCGTCGCGCGGCGCCCAGCCACGTTCGATCAATACCGCCGATGCTGCGGAGCCGGTTATTTTAAACGGCATCAGCACATAGAATCCGGGCACACCATTGTAGGGGCGATTTTCCAGATAGGTTGTCCACTCGGGAACGAAGCGGCCACGCAGTCTGACGTGGCGGAATTCGACTTGCGCGGCGTCGACCTGAGCGGCATTTTCCAGCGTCATGGCCGGGGCCGACTGACGCACCGCCATCTTCGCCTGGATCGCTTCCTTCTCGTCGCCGCGCCTGGTCTGCCACTGCCCCAGCGACACGCCGATGCCCGCCACGATCAAGGTGGCCAGCAGCGGAATCCATCGAATACGGAATCTGATTGGCATTACAATGTCACTTTATTCAAGCCGCCCCGCACGCTGCGGCGCCGTCCCTTTTACCCACCTGCACACGCCATGAAAATCATTGTCGCCATCGCTTTCGTGCTCATCATCGGCAGCCTCGCGTCCGCCCTGCTGTTCATGATGCGCGACAAGGGCAAGAGCAATCGCACGGTATATGCGCTGACGATGCGCGTGGGATTTTCGGTGCTGCTGTTCATCCTGCTGCTAATCGCTTATCGCCTGGGCTGGATACAGCCGACCGGCATTCACTGACCTGCTGTTGGCTTGCAGTCGCATCTGCGCGAGCCGCCACAGCTTACACGATGCGGCGCAGGCTTTCCGGATTTTTCGATGAATCGATGGATATTCGGATGGATGTTCGGATGAATATCCGGCCCGTAAAAAAGCCGCACCGAAGTGCGGCTTTTTCATTGCCGGAGCGGGTCGCCATTACATCCAGTAGACCACGACGTACAGACCCAGCCAGACCACGTCCACAAAGTGCCAGTACCAGGCGGCGCCTTCGAAGGCGAAGTGGTGTTCCGGCGTGAAGTGGCCGCGCAGCACGCGGTACAGCACCACCGACAACATGATCGCGCCCATGGTCACGTGGAAACCGTGGAAGCCGGTCAGCATGAAGAAGGTCGAACCGTAGATGCCGGAAGTGAGCTTGAGGTTCAGCTCGCTGTAGGCATGCATGTATTCGTAAGCCTGGAAGCCCATGAAGATCGCACCCAGCAGCACGGTGGCGAACAGCCAGATCGCGGTTTGCGCACGATGGCCGGCGCGCAGCGCATGGTGCGAAATCGTCAGCGTCACGCCCGAAGTCAGCAGCAGCGCAGTGTTGATGGTGGGGATCGGGAACGGACCCATGGTCTGGAACGATTCGATCGTGCGGGCCGGACCGATGTTGCCCCAGTGCGCAGCGAAGTCGGGCCAGATCACCTTGTGATCCAGATCGGCCAGCCATGGCATGGTGATGCTGCGTGCATAGAACAATGCACCGAAGAATGCCGCGAAGAACATCACTTCGGAGAAGATGAACCAGCCCATGCTCCAGCGGAACGAGGCATCGATACGCGCGCTGTACTGACCGGATTCGGATTCGCCGATGGCCTGGCCGAACCATTTGTACAGCACCACCAGCACGGCGACGATGCCGATCAGGTTGAGCGGCATGCCCCAGGAATAGCCGTTGACCCATGCCGACGCGCCGGCCATGGTGGCCAGCATTGCAGTACCCGCCAGCACCGGCCACTGCGAGGGACCAGGTACAAAATAGTACGGCGCTTTAGCGTGTTGAGAACTCATCTCCATCTCCCAATACAAAATTCGGATCTTTTATAAATGACTGCTTCTGACTTGCACTGCCACATCCGTCATGTCTTGCTGCCGGACTGCCGCCGCTTCACGAAGAAACCGCCGAGCCCACCACCATTTTCACGATCAATACCAAGACCGTCACAAAAATCGCTGCGCCGATGACGCCGGCGATGATGACGTGCAGCGGATTCAGTTTGGCCGCGTCGTTTTCGTAATCGCTGCGCTTGCGCACACCGAAGAACGACCAGAACACCGCCTTCATCGTCGACGCAAATGACGCCTTGCGCTGTGTTGCATCCTTCAAGTCGCTCATGTCCCGTTTCCTTCCTGTTGCCTGCGACTTCAGCTGGCCTTCTTGGCCTGCCCGCCGATCTCGAAGAACGTATAAGACAGCGTGATCGTCGTTACATCCTTGGGCAGCGCCGGATCGATGTAGAACACCACCGGCATTTGCTTGGCCTGGTTCGGACCCAGCGTCTGCTGCGTGAAACAGAAACATTCCACCTTCTTGAAGAAGGCTGCCGACTGTTGCGGCGCGTAACTCGGGATCGCCTGGGCGTCAACGCTGCGCGCCTGGGTATTGACCACCTCGTACACCACCTGCGTCATCTCGCCCGGATGTACCTTCATGCTCGCCACGGTCGGGCGGAAGCGCCACGGTCCCTGCGAATTGCCGTCGAACTCGATCGTCACGGTGCGGCTCTTGTCGATCTGGCTGTTGCTCGGCGCTTCGACCGTCACATCCTTGGGCGTCAGGAAATTGACGCCGGTCACTTCGCAAATCTTTTTATACACCGGGATCAGTGCATAGCCGAAACCGAACATCAGCACGGCAATCACCAGCAGCTTGCCGAGCATGCGGCGGTTCAGGCTGCGTTCGGGGCGTTCGGGCGATACGTCGCTCTTGTCGGAATCGCTCATCAGCGGAACCAGATGCGGTTGATGAAGATGCCCGCAAAGAACACAAACGCCACCAGCGCCAGCAACAAACCCGTGCGCAGATTATTCGGCTTTTTACGATCTGTCATACAAAGTGGGCGGGACCAGCCCGCCGCTCCTTTTTACTTAACTGTCGGTGGCGTTTCGAATGTGTGGAACGGCGCCGGGCTCGGCACGGTCCACTCCAGACCTTCGGCGCCTTCCCATGGCTTGGCTTCGGCTTTGACGCCGCCCTTGATCGACGGGATCACCACGAAGAACAGGAAGTACACCTGCGACAAACCGAAACCGAGCGCGCCGATCGAGGCCACCATGTTGAAATCGGTGAACTGCGCCGGATAGTCGGCGTAGCGGCGCGGCATGCCGGCCAGACCCAGGAAGTGCATCGGGAAGAAGGTCACGTTGAAGGTGATCAGCGAAGCCCAGAAATGGATCTTGCCGCGGGTTTCGTTGTACATGAAACCAGTCCACTTCGGACCCCAGTAGTAGAAACCGGCGAACAGCGCAAACAGCGAACCGGCCACCAGCACGTAGTGGAAATGCGCCACCACGTAGTAGGTATCCTGCATCTGGATGTCGATCGGGGTAACGGCCAAGATCAGGCCGGTGAAGCCGCCCATGGTGAACACGAAGATGAAGCCGACCGAGAACAGCATCGGCGTTTCAAAGGTCATCGAACCGCGCCACATGGTGGCGATCCAGTTGAAGATCTTCACGCCGGTCGGCACGGCGATGAGCATCGTGGCGTACATGAAGAACAGCTGCGCAGTCACCGGCATGCCGGTGGTGAACATGTGGTGGGCCCAGACGATGAACGACAGGATCGCGATCGACGCAGTCGCGTAGACCATCGAAGCATATCCAAATAATTGCTTGCGGGCGAAGGCCGGGATGATCTGCGACACGATGCCGAAGGCCGGCAGAATCATGATGTAGACCTCGGGGTGGCCGAAGAACCAGAAGATGTGCTGGTACATCACCGGATCGCCGCCGCCGGCGGCGTTGAAGAAGGAAGTACCGAAGTGGCGGTCAGTGAGCGTCATGGTGATCGCGCCTGCCAGCACCGGCATCACGGCGATCAGCAGGTAGGCGGTGATCAGCCAGGTCCAGCAGAACATCGGCATCTTCATCAGCGTCATGCCGGGAGCGCGCATGTTGAGGATGGTGACGATGATGTTGATCGAACCCATGATCGACGATGCGCCCATGATGTGCATCGCGAAAATACCCATGTCCATGCCGGGGCCCATTTGCGTCGACAGCGGCGCATACAGGGTCCAGCCGGCGGCAGTCGCACCGCCCGGCACCAGGAAGGAACCGGCCAGCAGCAGGGCCGCAGGCGGCAGCAGCCAGAACGAGAAGTTGTTCATCCGCGCAAACGCCATGTCGGAGGCGCCGATCTGCAGCGGGATCATCCAGTTGGCGAAGCCGACGAAGGCCGGCATGATCGCGCCGAACACCATCACCAGGCCGTGCATCGTGGTCAGCTGGTTGAAGAATTCAGGACGGAAGAATTGCAGGCCGGGCTGGAACAGTTCGGCGCGGATCAGCAATGCCAGCACGCCACCGGACAGCAGCATGGTGAACGAGAACCACAGGTACAGCGTACCAATGTCCTTGTGGTTGGTTGCAAAGATCCAGCGGCGCCAGCCGTGCGGATGATCGTGATGTCCGTGGTCATCATGGCCGTGTGCGCCATGATCATGTGCATGCGAATGATCGTGGCCGTGATCGACTACTGTTGTGCTCATTTCAGTCTCCCAATTCGATACGTGCGCGCCTTCCCGGCGAGCAGGTTCTCACTTAGTTCAGTTACTTGCGCGCAGCCAGGACCTCGGCCGGTTGGACGATGTTTTCTTGTGCTTTGTTGGACCAGCTGTTGCGTGTATAGGTGATCACGGCAGCAATTTCGGTGTCGTTCAATACCGATTTCCATGCCGGCATGGCGTTCTTGCCGTTCAGCACGACCGCGATCTGCGCAGCCTTCGGTCCGTTCACGACCGGGTCGCCGTCCAGCGCAGGGAATGCGCCCGGCACGCCCTTGCCGTTGGCCTGGTGGCAGACCACGCAATTGGCGGTGTAGACTTTTTCGCCGCGTTGCTTGAGTTCGTCGATGGTCCAGACCTTGCTCGGATCATCGGCCTTGGCGGCCATTTCCTTCTTCTTGCCGTCGACCCAGGTTTTGTAGTCGGCGTCGCTGACGACGTTGACCACGATAGGCATGAAGGCGTGGTCCTTGCCGCACAACTCAACGCACTGACCGCGGTAGGTGCCGATCTTTTCAGCCTTGAACCAGGTGTCGCGCACGAAACCGGGAATCGCATCCTGCTTCACGCCGAAGGCCGGAATGGTCCACGAGTGGATCACGTCGTTGGCGGTGGTGATGATGCGGACTTTCTTGTTGACCGGCACGACGACAGGGTTGTCGACCTCGATCAGGTAGTTGTCGTTTTTCTTCAGCGAAGCGTCGGTGATCTGTTCACGCGGCGTAGCCAGGTTGGACAGGAAGGAAATGCCTTCGCCTTCGCCCTTGAGGTAGTCGTAGCCCCACTTCCACTGCATGCCGGTGGCCTTGATGGTCAAATCGGCGTTGGAGGTGTCTTTCATCGCGACCACGGTCTTGGTGGCGGGCAGCGCCATGCCGATCACGATCAGGAACGGAACCACGGTCCAGGCGATTTCAACGGTGGTGCTTTCGTGGAAACTGGCCGACTTGTGGCCGAGGGACTTGCGGTGCTTGAGGATGGAGTAAAACATGACGCCGAACACGGCGACGAAAATCACCAGGCAGATAATCAGCATCAGATGATGCAGATCGTAGATCTGTTCGGCGATCTGCGTGACCGGCGGCTGGAAATTGGTCTGCAACACGGCCGGACCGCCCTGGCTGTCGACGACTTTATCACCCCATGCCCATGACGGCACGGAAGCCGCCAGGAGCGATGCACCAAGTAGCAAAGAGTGAAGGCGCTTCGCAATTATCATGATTTCCTCAAAAGCCCAAAATAATTATAAGAATTGTGCCGACTACCTGACGTTACTGCTTGCTGATAACTCGCGCTCCAGCTCCAGTGCGAATTCGCGTCTCTTCCATTCCGTCAGGTGCCGACCTACATCGACTCGTATTCCAGAGGACTCCAGCCTCACCAGTTTCCCAGCTGGATGAGGCCCTGCCGGACCGATGCGCACATGCTGCGGATCGAGCCTGTAACGGCTCGTTTTTCCTGCCTGTACGAATTCGACCAGCAAACAATCTTCGACCAGCGCGATATATTCGCGATCAGTCGCATGACGTGCATAAATCAGAAAAGCAAAACCGACTGCGGACAACTCAAGTACGGAAAAACCCAATATGTACCAGGCTCCACGCAAAGTGAAAACAAACGCTACTGTCAGCGAAACCGCGCATAGGATCGCGAAAACCTGCCCCAATTGGTGCGGCGCAATCGAACAGTTGCGCTTCAACATCCACTCCCGCTTCACCACCGGACTTTCTCCAACCTGCTCTCCAGGCCCTTGGGCCGAGGACGTCCGCACAAGCTAAAACCCTCGGAGTATAAGGGGTAACCACAAATGTTATCAAGCGGAATAAAGTCGCTTTTTCGCTCTTGACACAATGTCTTTTCAGGCCCTGAAACATCAGCTTCCGCACCCCAAAAACCACCCCCGGCGCGCATGGCAACGACTCGGCTGTTCGGTTTCGCGGGATTCATCGGCGGCTCCTTCGGCGGCGGTCCGGCTACTTTCTGGGCAAATCGAAGCGGATGATGGCTTCGCCGCCGGCTGTGGTCTTGGGTACGGGCCGGAAGGCGTGGCCGTAAATCACTTCGAAGCTCAGCGGTATCTTGCCGTCGGCGCCGCGCTGCCCGTCGAGCGCCTTCAGCAGGCGCGCATGGGCGCTGCGGCCAAGCAGGCCGCGTCGCCGGCTTTCCAACGGATTGCCGCCCCAGGCGCGCAGGTCGGCCAGCAGGCGTTGCGGCGTGTCATACGTGACCGTGATGGCTTCCATGTCCATGACCGGCGTCGAAAAGCCGGCATTGACCAGCATGTCGCCAAAATCGTGCATGTCGACGAAGGGCAGGCTGTGCGGATCGGCGTCGACCGCCTCGAAGGCCGTGCGCAGTTCCTTGAAGGTGTCCGGTCCGAAGCACGAGAACATCAGCAAACCCTCGACCCTCAAGACCCGGCGCCACTCGGCGAAGACCCGGTCCGGCTGCGGATGCCAGTGCAGCGCCAGGTTGGACCAGACCATGTCGAGGGCGTTGGGTGCGAACGGCAGCTGCGCGAAGTCGGCGCAGGCCAGGCTGGCGCCGCCGCCGGAACCGGCCGCTGGGAGCCATTTGTTGAGCAGGCGATTGACGGCCGATTGCGCGGCGAGCTGGTGCTCGCGCGCCAGGGCGACCATGTTGAAGGCGCCGTCCAGTCCGACGATCTGGGCATCCGAAAAGCGCTTTTGCAGCGCGGCGATGTCGGCGCCCTCGCCGCAGCCCGCGTCCAGTACGCGCTGCGGCTCGATCTTGATCAGCAGCAGGCGCTCCAGCATGCGCGCCGACACCTCCCGGCGCAGGAAATCGGATTCCGCCACGCGCGACGGCGTCGAGAACAGGCGGCGCACCAGGGGTAAATCGATGGGCGCGCTTAATTTGGCGCTGGCGTTGGGCGGTGGCAAAGACATGAAAAATTCGGACGGACAAGATGAGATAATCGGCGCTAGTTTAGTCCAATTCCTCTTTTCGGGTGCAGGCGCAGGTGCATCTGCGCCCGGACGAGGCCTGAATCGGAATAGCGAAGACGGACCGGTTTTCACGCACCCAAGCCACTTAATAACCCATGCTCTCGCGCCTGCTGACGATTCCCCGCTGCCTGCTCCCCTTCGGGCGCCTGCTGCCGTCGTCCTGCGTGCTGTGCGGGCAGACCGACCGTGAAGCGCTATGCCAATCGTGCCGGACGCACTATTTTTCGGTCCGGCCACGGCGCTGCGTGCAGTGCGCGACGCCCATCCCGACCACCGCCAAGGAAATCCGCTGCGGCGACTGCCTCAAGCACAAGCCTGCCTTCGACGCCACGGTGGTCGCCGGCGACTACGCTGCGCCGGCCGACCAACTGGTGCTGGCGCTGAAGTTCGGTGCAACATTGCCGCTGGCGCCGCTGCTGGCCGACATGCTGCGCGAGGCGCTCGGCCATTACGCCGAACGCGTCCTGCCGCTGCCGAAGCTGATGGCGGCCGTGCCGCTGGGCCCGGCGCGTCTGCAGGAGCGCGGTTTCAACCAGTCGCTGGAAATCGCCCGGCCGCTGGCGCGCGCCATGGATATCCGGCTGGAGCCCCAATTGCTGGTGCGCCTGCGCGACACCCAGGCGCAGGCGACGCTGCCCCACGACGAACGCAAACGCAACATGCGGCGCGCCTTCGTGGTACCCACCGCGGCCATGAACCACGTGCGCGGCGCACACATCGGCGTGGTCGACGACGTCATCACTACCGGCGAGACGCTCAATGAAATTGCCGAAACCCTCAAGCGCTTCGGTGCGCGGCGCGTGACCAATATCGTGTTCGCCCGCACCGTGGCCAAGTAGCCACAACATTATCAAGGAGAGTTATTTGTTCCACGTCGTCCTGGTCGAACCGGAAATTCCGCCCAACACCGGCAACATCATCCGCCTGTGCGCCAATACCGGCGCGCAACTGCATCTGATCGAGCCGCTCGGCTTCCCGCTTGACGACGCCAAGATGCGGCGCGCCGGACTGGATTACCACGACTACGCCAGCATGCAGGTGCACCCGGACTGGAAGGCCTTCATCGACAAGCGCCGCGCCGACCCGCAATTCGATGAGGCGCGCATGTTCGCCCTCACGACGCATGGCTCGACGCCGTTTGCGAGCGTGGCGTTCCGGCCCGGCGACGTGTTCGTGTTCGGCGCCGAAACGCGCGGCCTGGCGCCGGAGCTGCGCGAATCCTTCCCGACCGCGCAGCGCATCCGCTTGCCGATGCGACCCGACAACCGCAGCCTCAACCTGTCCAACACGGTGGCCGTGGTGGTCTATGAAGCATGGCGACAGAACGGCTTTGCCGGCGGCGCCTGAGATGTGAACGCGAAGCCCCATGGAAAAAGGCCGCGATTGCGGCCTTTTTCACGTTGCAGTGACCCGGCTCAGCCGAGCAGCAAGGCGTCGTCGGACAAGACTTCGCCGCGCGTACGCTCGAACATCTTGAGCAAGTCCGGCACATCCAGGCCGGCACGCTCTTCGCCCGACACATCCAGCACCACTTGCCCCTGATGCAGCATCACGGTGCGGTCGCCGTAGTCGAGCGCCTGGCGCATGCTGTGGGTCACCATCATCGTGGTCAGCTTGCTTTCGGAAACGATCTTGGCGGTCAGCTCCAGCACGAACGCGGCGGTCTTCGGGTCGAGCGCGGCGGTGTGTTCGTCCAGCAGCAGGATGCGCGACGGTTGCAGCGACGCCATCAGCAGGCTGACGGCCTGGCGCTGGCCGCCGGACAGCAGGCCGATGCGGTCGGTCAGGCGCTTTTCCAGACCAAGGTTCAGAATCGACAGCTTTTCGCGGAACAGTTCGCGCATGTTGCGCCTGATCGCGAAGCCGAAGCCGCGGCGCTTGCCGCGCGCCATCGCCAGCGCCATGTTTTCTTCGATGGTCAGCGCTTCGCAGGTGCCGGCCATCGGATCCTGGAACACGCGCGCCACCATGCCGGCGCGATCCCAGGCTTGCTTCTTCGTGACGTCGACACCGTCGATTTCAACGCTGCCGGCATCCACCAGCAGATCGCCGGAAATCGCATTGAGGAAGGTCGACTTGCCGGCGCCGTTGGAACCGATCACGGCGACGAACTGGCCGGTCGGGATTTCCAGGTTGAGGCCGCGCAGGGCGGGATTTTCAATCGGGGTACCCGGATTGAAGGTAATTTTGAGTTCTTTGGCCTTCAGCATGTCAGCCTCCCTTGCGCAGCAGTTTCAGCTTGCGCTTGCCCATCGGCAGCACCAGCGCCAGCATCACCAGCACGGCAGTGACCAGGTTCAGGTCTTGCGCCTGCAGGCCGATGAAATCGCTGTTGAGCGCCAGCGCGATGAAGAAACGATACAGAATCGCACCGAGGATTACGGCCAGCGTGGTCAGCACCAGGCGTCGCGCCGGCAGGATGTTTTCACCGATGATCACGGCAGCCAGGCCGATCACGATGGTGCCGATGCCCATGGAGATGTCGGCGCCCCCCTGGGTCTGCGCAAACAGCGCACCGCCCAATGCGACCAGCGCATTGGCCAGCGCCATGCCGGCCAGCGTGGCGCGGCCGGTGGCGATGCCCTGGGCGCGCGCCATGCGGGCGTTGGCGCCGGTGGCGCGCAGCGCCAGGCCGATTTCGGAAGAAAAGAACCAGTCCAGCAGCAGCTTGGCCACGATCACCACGACCAGCAACACCAGCGGACGCTCGACGTAGTCGGGCATCCAATCGGGCAGCAGGATGCTGAAAATGGTCGGCTCATTGATCAGAGGCACGTTCGGCTTTCCCATCACGCGCAGGTTGATGGAGTACAGCGCAATCATCATCAGGATACTGGCCAGCAGATCCATGATCTTGAGACGCACGTTCAGCCACGCGGTGGTGAAACCGGCCAGCGCGCCGGCCAGGATGGCCACGCCGGTGGCCAGGAACGGGTTGTAGCCGGCGGCGATCATGGTAGCCGCAACAGCGCCGCCGAGCGGGAAACTGCCGTCGACGGTCAAATCCGGGAAGGTGAGGATGCGGAAAGAAATCAGCACCCCAAGGGCGACCAGGCTGAAAATCAGGCCGATTTCCAGTGCGCCCAACAACGTATACAGCGACATAAAAAGGTCTTTCTAAAAAAACACATTCGGCATCGGCTGCTGGCCGATGCCGAATGTCCTCTGAAAATCACGGCATGCGCCGTCGGTAACGCCGCATGCCGTGCTTCAAGATTCCTGCGCCGAGCGGATTGTTCCGATCAGTTGATGACCTTGGTTGCCGATTTGAGGAACTCGGGCGACAGCGTCACGCCCTGTTTCTGTGCAGCGGTGGTGTTGATGTACAGCTCCAGGTTCTTGCTGGTCGACGATGGAATGTCGCCGGGCTTTTCTCCCTTGAGGATGCGCGCCACGATTTTACCGGTCTGGCGGCCCAGGTCATAGAAATTCACGCCCAGTGCGGCCACGGCGCCGCGCTTGACGCTGCCGGTGTCGGAAGCCAGCAGCGGGATCTTGGCGTCGTTGCAAACCTTGGCCAGCGACTCGAAGGTCGACACGACCACGTTGTCGGTGGTGGTGTACATCAGGTCGATCTTGCCGATCAGGCTCTTGGCGGCCGGCGCGACGTCAACCGAGCGCGGCGCGGCGGCTTCCACCAGCGTCATGCCCTGCTTTTCCAGCACGGCCTTGATGGCGTTGAGCGCCGACACCGAATTGGATTCGCCCGGATTGTAGACGATGCCGATACGCTTGGCGGTCGGCAGGACCTTCTTGATGATCTCGACTTGCTTGACCGGATCGAGCATGTGCGACAGGCCGGTCACGTTGGTGCCGGACGGGCCCCAGTCCTTGACCAGTTGCGCCGCGATCGGGTCGGCGATGCCGGAGTAGACGATAGGAATGGTCTTGGTCGACGCCACCAGCGGCTGCGCCGATGGGGTGCCGATGGCGACGATCACGTCAGGGTTGTCGCCGACGAATTTCTTGGCGATCTGGCCGGCGGTGCCGGCGTTGCCCTGAGCGCTCTGGAACTCGAATTTGAAACCCTTGCCGCCCTCGTAGCCTTCGGCCTTGAGCTCGTCGCGGGTGCCGTCGCGCACGGCGTCCAGCGCCGGATGTTCGACGATCGACGTGACCATGACGCTCTTGTCCGCGGCCAGCGCCGGCGCAGCGCAAACAGCCGCCAGCGCCAGTGCGCCGGTGACGGCGCGCAAAGTTTTACTCAGTGTGAACATATCCTCTCCTCTGTGATGCCGTGTATGAAAAAGCGCCTCTAGGCGGGCGCTTGCTTTTTCGCTGATGACTGATTATTTGATGACTGTCTTGGCCGACTTGATCAGGTCTGCCGACAATGTCACGCCTTGCTTTTGTGCAGCGGTCGTGTTGACGAACAGTTCCAGCTTGCTGCTGGTGGCCGAGGCGATGTCGCCCGGCTTTTCGCCCTTCAGGATGCGTGCGACAACCTTGCCGGTCTGACGGCCCAGGTCATAGTAGTTCACGCCCAGTGCAGCAATCGCGCCGCGCTTGACGCTGTCGGTATCGGAGGCGACCAGCGGGATCTTGGCGTCGTTGCCGACCTTGACCAGTGCTTCATAGGCGGACACGACGTTGTTGTCGGTGTTGGTGTAGATTACGTCGACCTTGCCGATCAGGCTCTTGGCAGCCGCACCGACGTCAACCGTGCGTGGCGCGGCAGCTTCGACCAGGGTCATGCCGGACTTGCCGAGCAATTCCTTCATCGCCTTGACGACCACCGCGGAATTGGCTTCGCCCGGGTTGTAGACCATGCCGACGCGCTTGGCGGCAGGCACGACGCGCTTGATCAGGTCGACTTGCTTTTCCAGTTCCAGCAGGTCGGACACGCCGGTGACATTGGTGCCGGAAGGCTTCCAGTCCTTGACCAGTTGGGCGGCGACCGGATCGGTCACGCCGGAATAAACGACCGGAATGGTCTTGGTGGCGCTGACCAGGGCCTGGGCCGAAGGCGTCGCGATGGCGACGATGGCGTCAGGCTTGTCGCCGACGAATTTGCGGGCGATCTGGGCGGCGGTGCCGGTGTTGCCCTGTGCGCTTTGGTATTCCCACTTGAGATTCTTGCCGGCTTCGAAGCCTTCCTCCTTCAGTTCGTCCTTGACGCCGTCGCGGACTGCATCCAGAGCAGGGTGCTCGACGATTGCGGTCACCAGAACTGCCTTGTCCGCAGCCAGGGCCGGTGCGGAACAGACTGCAGCCAATACGAGCGTACTGGCCAACGCATTTACCACGGCTGGCAACGACAGTTTTTTTGTGCTGGACATGAATGTCTCCTCAAAATTATTAGATGAAACCGGCAAAAAGACGGTAAGTCTAGCCTAGCGCCTGCCAACAATCAATTTGCGTCGGCGATTTCAGCGCTGCGGCAAAATCGCATGAAATCACACAAAAGCGGGCCGATTCCAGCAAAAGACTTCATCCGATGCGATCTTTCGCACATCCGTTCGTATTTCACTGAAATTCTGCCCGGCGAGGCATTATCCACGGTAAAACGACTTGCTGCAGCCGTGCAAGAAAAACCCTCTTGCTATAATCTGCGCCCTATGCCGCGCCTCCTCCGCCCCGTCACCGCCTGGATCGCCATCGCCTGCCTGGCGATCGGCAGCCTGTTGCCGCTGGCGTCGATGGCGGCCGCCAAATCGTCGCCCGAGAGGGCCATGGCGATCTGCGCCACCTCCGCCTCATGGCAAAGCCCGACCGGAGCGCCGGGCCAGATGGCGCATGCGCATTGCTTGTACTGCAGCGGCGGCCAACCATTCCACCTGGATTTTCCGGACAGCAATGTCGACGCCTTCCGCGCCGCATTGGTCTACGCCGCGACTCCGGCGCCGCAACGCGTGTCGCAACTGCAGCGGCTGCGTGAAGACAGCTGGGCGCGCGCGCCGCCCGCCTGAGGGACGTACCGCAAGACTGACCTCCCTCTTTCATTTTTCCAAGGATATCCATGTCCCACCGTCACTTATTTTCCCGCCTGGCGCTGGTCGCCGGCATCGCGCTGAGCGCAGCGGCTTCCGCCCATGACTACAAAGCCGGCGACCTTCAGGTCGGCCACCCGTGGGCGCGCCCGACCGTGCCCGGCCAGCCGTCCGGCGGCGCTTACCTGAGCATCGAAAACAAGGGCAAGACCGCAGACAAGCTGGTGTCGGTAAGCTCGCCCGCCGCAAAATCCTCCGAAATCCACACCATGTCCATGGACGGCAACGTCATGAAGATGCGCGAAGTCGGCAGCATCGACATCAAGCCGTCCGAGAAGATTGCCATGCAGCCCGGCAACGGCTATCACATCATGCTGATCGGCCTGAGCCAGCCGCTCAAACTGGGCGACAAGATCCCGCTGACGCTGACGTTTGAAAAAGCCGGCAAGCTGGAAGTGTCGATTTACGTGGAAGACAAGACCGCCGGCAAGGACGCGAAAGGCGCCAAAGACGGGATGGAACACATGCATCATTGATGCTTGCTGCACGAATGAAAAAAGCGGCCTGCAGGCCGCTTTTTTCATCTGCGCTATCTGTCGCTACCTGCGCTTCAAGCGCCGGACTCGCGCCGGACTGACTGCTTACTTGCGCACCTTGGCCAGCAGCTTGGTGGTCGAGCGGTCATGCTCGAACGCGATCGCCACGGATTTGCCGCCGTAAGCCGCCACGGCCTGCCCCTCCGGAATTGCCGTCATGTCGTAGTCGCCACCCTTGACGTAAATCTGCGGGCGCGCCTCCTGCACCACTTCCAGCGCCGTGTCTTCATCGAAAGGCACCACCAGCGACACCGACTCCAGCGCGGCCAGCACCGCCATGCGGTCTTCACAGGTGTTGATCGGACGATCGTCGCCCTTGCCGAGACGCTTGACCGAAACGTCGGTGTTGGCCGCGACCACCAGCGATGCGCCCTGGGCGCGTGCCTGCGCAAGGTAGGTCACGTGACCGCGATGCAGGATGTCGAACACGCCGTTGGTCAGCACCACCGGCTGCGGCAAGGCGGCGACGCGCGCTTGCAGGTCGGCGCGGCTGCAGATTTTTTTCTCGAAATCAGTCATGGACAATTCCAGGCTACGGTTGTTTTTACATGTAAAAAAGCCGCACCTGAGTGCGGCTTTGCCGGTTCGGAGGCGACCCGGTCAGGCGGCGGCAGGATGTGCCGGCGGCGCCATGCGCGTGACGATTTCCTTGCGGTAGCGATTGAGCTCCTGCACGGTCTCGAACGTGCGCTCGAACAGCAGCGACATGTTGTGCAGGATACGGTCAACGACCTTCTTTTCCCACTCGCTGTCGAACCTGATCTGCGTATCGAGCCAGTGCTCCAGCCATTCCGGATCCGGCAGGCGGCTTTGCACGGTGTCGTTCGGGAACAGCGCCTGATTGACGTGCAGGTTGGTCGGATGCAGCGGCTTTTCGGTGCGACGGGCGGATGCCATCAATACGCCGATCTTGGCGAAGGCGGCGCGCGCGGTGTCGCCGACTTCGGTCAGCGCTTTTTTCATATAGCGCAGGTAAGCACCGCCGTGGCGCGCCTCGTCCTGGCTGATGATCTTGTAGATTTGCTTGATGACCGGTTCGGTGTGCCAGTCGGAGGCGCAACGGTACCAGTGGTTCAGGCGGATTTCACCGCAGAAGTGCATCATCAGCGTTTCCAGCGGCGGCGCCGGATCGAATTCGAAGCGCACGTTGTGCAGCTCTGCTTCCGTCGGGGCGAACTCCGGCTTGAAGCGGCGCAGATATTCGATCAGCACCAGCGAGTGTTTTTGCTCTTCGAAGAACCATACCGACATGAAGGCGGAAAAGTCGCTGTCGCCGCGGTTGTCGCGCAGGAACATTTCCGTCGCAGGCAGCGCCGACCACTCAGTGATCGCATTCATGCGAATGGTCTGGGCTTGCTCGTCGGAGAGCAGGGATGCGTCGAATTTGTCCCAAGGAATATCTTTATCCATGTTCCAGCGGACTTGTTCGAGCGATTTAAACAGTTCTGGGTACAGCATTCTGACCTTGCCTATGATTTAACTTGTTGATTTTACCAAGAATTTTCCCCGTCCCCATACTAAAACGGCTTCATTTCAGAATGATGACAAGCGGCAAAGTCTCGCAAATTATGCGGACAAATGTTGTTGTTTTGCGCCGATCAAGGGGATTTTGGCTTGCGGGGGGCTGGCTTGGTTTTGCCAGATTGTACAACAGTCGATTTGGCGCGTGTTCGCGGTTTGGCCGCAGGCTTGGCTTTTGTTGTTTTTTTCGGCGCTGCGGGGGCAGGTTTTTTGACATCTTTTCCGGCCGGAGGCTGATCCGCCAGCACGTTGCCGACCGCCTGCTGGAATTGCTCCTGCAGCAAGTTCCACCAGGCCGTCGGATTGGCCATCGACGCCTGGAAATCGGGTGCAGCGGCGGGCTTACCACCCGAGGCGGATCCCGCGGCTTGAGGCTGCGCGGTCTCTTCCGGCTCGACTTCGGGTTCCGGCTCAGGTTCTGGTTCGGGCGCAGGCTCCGGCGCACGCGCAGTTGCCGGTGCAGCTTCCGCCGCCGGCTTGCCTTGCGGCGGCCATGCCGGAAAGCCGAATGGCGAGCCCGTCTTCGCAGCGGCGCCCTCGCCTTCCCGCGTCGTCAGGATCGCACCCATGGCTTGCAGCGTCGTCAGCGTGGCGCTTTGCACTTCCAGCGTCTGTATCGTGGCGCGCAGCATGTTCATGTTGAGCTCGAGCCAGGAAGCGACGGTTTTGAGGTCGGCTATCTTCTTGTTGATTTCTTCAACCGACAGCGACGGGATGCCCATCGCCGGCGTGCCCATGCTGCCCCACATCTTGCGCATGAATTCCATGGTGTCCGAAATCGATCCGGCGCCGGGCATGTTGTTGTGGTTCAGCATTGCAGTCTCCAATCAGCAAAATGATCACGTAAGGCTTGCGACGATTGTACGTGGTTTGCACAGGTGAGCAACGCATTCCTCGCCTTCCGATCGCGATGGCGCGATACACTTGCGCCATGACAGAAGTAACGGCTTTTCCACCCACCAGGCGCCGGCGCATCGCCGCGCTGATCCTGCTCACCATCGTGCTGCACGTACTGGCCATCCACTGGGGCAAGGACTATTTCAACGCGGCCAATACCGATGAACGCGCGACCTCCAGCGTGAGCGTCACGCTGCATCCGCTGGAATTGCCCAGGCAGCCGGTGTCGCTGCCGATGGCTGCCGCACCCAGGTCGCCGAAAAAACCTGCCAAACCCCGTCCGCCGGCTCCGCCCGTTTCGCCACCGTCCGATGCGGTTACCGCCGTCACAACCGTCGATGCCACGTCGGTGACGGCGAGCGCACCTGTGCCGGAACCGGCTCAAACCCCCGCCGCCACCGCCGAACCGGTTGCGCCCAAAGAAGACAGCCCGGCTCCCGTACAAGGCACGCAATATCAAGTCGATCCGCCCCCGTCGGCGGAACTCGAGTACGACGTGCTGGCGTTCTCCGACAATCTCACCTGGCACGGCACCAGCATGCTGGACTGGAAAACTGCCGGCAACCGCTACACCATCGATGGTGAAGTCTATACACGCCTGTTCGCTAAGATCGCTTTCCTCAATTTCACCAGCAGCGGCGAGATCGGCGCATTCGGCGTCGAGCCCGAGCTGTACACCGAGAAAAAGCGCAACCGCGCCGCCACCAATACGCATTTCAATCGTGAGCGCAATGTCGTCAGCTTTTCGGCCTCGACCACAACGTATCCTCGCGCAGGAGGCGAGCAGGACCGCGCCAGCCTGATCTGGCAGCTGGCCGCCATCGGCCGCGGCGACAGCACCAAATTCGTTCCGGGCGCGGTCATCGACATGTTCGTGGCCGGCGTGCGCGACGGCGAAGTGTGGCGCATGCAGGTCGTCGGGCAGGAACAAATCCGCCTCATCACCGGCGCCGCCCAGGTCTGGCACGTGGTGCGCCAGCCGCGCCCCGGCTCGTACGAGCAACGTCTCGACATCTGGCTGGAACCGGGCCGGCAATGGTATCCGGCACGGCTGCGCTTTACCGAAACCAACGGCGACTATCTGGAATTGTCGCTGTCCGGGCTTAAAACCCCATGACAAAAAAGCCTGCGTCAAAAACTCTATAAACTAGCGCCATCGAGCGTGGTCGAACAAATCCGCAACGCTCCGAAAAACCTTAGGCACGCTTTTCCCGTCATACGCACCATCCGCGGGATAGTTGCCGAATTTTCAAGTGATTCCACATGCATAGTCAAACCGTTAACATTTCCTCACGCTGCGTCCTGTCGCGCCTGCTCTGCGCCCTGCTGCTGTGCGTCACCGCCGCCACATCCTCCCTGGCCCTGGCCGCCGATCCTGCCCAACATCCGGTGCTCAAGCGCAAGGTCAATCTGCCGCCGTCGGCCGACCTTCACTACAACATCGAAGCCAAGCAAAGCGGCTTGCAAGTCACCGGCGAATCGACCGTGAAGTGGAGCAACGCCAACGGCAAATACAGCGTCGTCGCCGAAACGCGCGCGATGCTGGTCGGCAAGATCCTCGAAGCCACCAGCGAAGGCGACATCGATGAGTACGGCCTGGCGCCGGCGCGCTTCGTGGAAAAACGCTTCCGCCGCGAACCGTCCACCACCACCTTCAATCGCGAGCTGCGCACCATCAACTTCACGCAATCGGCCGAGACTTATCCGCTCAAGGGCGGCGAGCAGGATCGCACCAGCATCATCTGGCAACTGATCTCGGTGGCGCGCGGCGCGCCGGAGAAATTCACCAACGGTTCAGAATGGCAGTTCTTCGTGGCCGGTCCGCGCGATGCCGAACAATGGAGCTTCAAGGTAGTCGGCCGCGAAAAGATCAAGACCCGGCAAGGCGAAGTCAACGCCGTGCATATCTTCCGCGCGCCGCCACCGGACGACAAGAGCCAGAAGCTCGACATCTGGCTGACGCCGTCCTCGGACTGGTATCCGGTGCGCCTGCGCTTCACCGATCCCGATGGCGACTTCATCGAGCAAACGCTCGACAACGTCAGCAAAAAATAGACACTGGCAACAGAGATCTCCAGCCTCACGACCCATCAATAAAAAGACAGAAACATGAACATCGCAACAACGCCACGTCCCTCCTTGCCGCACCGCGCACTGGTCCTGTTCAGCGGCGGCCAGGATTCCACCACCTGCCTCGCGTGGGCGCTTTCGCGCTATGAAAAAGTCGAGACCATCGGCTTCGACTACGGCCAGCGCCACGCCATCGAACTGAAAGTCCGCCCGGCGCTGCTGGAGAAAATGCGCGGTTTTTCAAACGATTGGAACAACAGGCTCGGCGAAGACCACATGGTCGATCTGTCCCTGATCGGCCAGATTTCCGACACCGCGCTGACGCGCGACGTCGCCATCTCGATGCAGGAAAACGGCCTGCCCAACACCTTCGTGCCGGGTCGTAATCTGCTGTTCATGACGGTCGCAGCGACGGTGGCGTATCGGCGCGGACTCGACGTGCTGGTTGGGGGAATGTGCGAGACCGATTTCTCGGGTTATCCGGATTGCCGCGACGACACCATGAAGGCCTTGCAAGTGGCGCTCAACCTCGGCATGGCGACGCATCTCAAGGTCGAAACGCCACTCATGTGGATCGACAAGGCTGCCACCTGGCGCCTGTCCGAAGAGCTCGGCGGAAAGGCGCTGGTCGACCTGATCCGTTCGGATACGCACACCTGTTATCTGGGCGAGCGCGGTGCGCTGCACGACTGGGGTTACGGCTGCGGCAAGTGTCCGGCCTGCGAGCTGCGTGCGCGCGGTTATCAGCAATACGCACAGACCGCATGACGACCTGAACACGATATTCAGACGTAAAAAAACGGCAGGGTTGGATAACCCTGCCGTTTTCTTTTGCGCCTTCGGATTACCGATAACCGATAGGTGATGTTGCGGCCGTCAGAACAATTCGTTCTTCATCTGGTTCTTGGCTTTTTCTTCTTCCGGCGATGCTGCCGCGCCATGTTCGCCCAGGCCCAGGTCGCGCACGCTTGCGCTCGGCGGATATTCAGCATAGTAGTACTCGCCGCCGGACTCGATCAGGCCGGAAGGCACGGTGCGGTCAACCATCGGCACGTCCTTGAGCGCCTTCTGCATGTAGCTGATCCAGATCGGCAACGCCAGGCCGCCGCCGGTTTCGCGGTCACCCAGGCTTTTCGGCTGGTCGTAGCCCATCCAGGCGATGCCGACCAGGTTCGGCTGGTAACCGGCGAACCAGGCATCCATCGAATCGTTGGTGGTGCCGGTCTTGCCTGCCAGATCGGTGCGCTTGAGCGAGAGCGCCTTGACCGCGGTGCCGTGACGCACGACGTCGCGCAGCATGCTGTCCATCACGAAGGCGTTGCGCGCGTCGATGACGCGGTTGGCTTCGTCGCCGGAACGGGCCGGCTGCGCCTCGGACAAGGTGTTGCCGTTGTTGTCGGTGATCTTGGAGATCAGGTAAGGATTGATCTTGTAGCCGCCATTGGCGAAGACCGAGTACGCGCCCACCATCTGCAGCGGCGTCACCGCGCCTGCGCCCAGCGCCAGGGTCAGGTAAGGCGGGTTCTTGTCGGCGTCGAAGCCGAAGCGCGTGATGTACTCCTGCGCATACTTGACGCCGACACGTTCGAGGATGCGGATCGACACCAGGTTGATCGACTTTTGCAGCGCGCGGCGCATCGAGATCGGGCCTTCGAACTTGCCGCCGTAGTTCTTGGGCTGCCACACCTGGCCGCCGGTCTGGGTGAACGTCAGCGGCGCATCATTGATGATGGTGGCCGGCGACAAGCCTTTTTCCAGTGACGACGAATAGATGAACGGCTTGAACGACGAGCCCGGCTGGCGCCACGCCTGGATCACGTGGTTGAACTTGTTGCGGTTGAAGTCGAAGCCGCCCACCAGCGAACGGATCGAGCCGTCGTTCGGATCGAGCGAGATGAACGCCGATTCGACTTCCGGCATTTGCGTGACGATCCAGTTCTTGCCGTCCTGGAAGACGCGGATGATGGCGCCGCGCTTGATCTTCTTCTGCGGCGGCGCTTTCTCGCTGAGCAGGTTGCCGGCGAAGCCGAGGCCGCTGCCGGAAATCTTGATCTCGTCGCCGGTCGCCAGTACCGCAGTGATTTCCTTGGTGGTCGCTTCCAGCACGACGGCGGCGATCAGGTCGTCGCTGTCGGGATGGTCGGCCAGTTCGGATTCGATGGCGTCGTCGGCTTCCTCCTTCGAGGCGGTCGGAATCTCCATGTAGCCTTCCGGACCGCGATAACCGTGGCGGCGTTCGTAGTCGATGATGCCGCGACGCAGCGCCAGGTAGGCGGCGTCCTGATCGGCCTTGGTGATGGTGGTGAAGACGTTGAGGCCGCGCGTGTATGTGTCGTCCTTGAACTGCGCGTAGACCAGTTGGCGCGCCATTTCCGAAACGTATTCCGCATGCACGCCAAAGGCGGTGCTGTCGGTCTTGACCTTCAGTTCCTCATCCTTGGCCTGGGTGTATTGCTGGTCGGTGATGTAGCCGAGCTGGCGCATGCGCAGCAAGATGTATTGCTGGCGCGCATGGGCGCGTTTCGGATTGACCACCGGGTTGTAGGCTGACGGCGCCTTCGGCAAGCCGGCCAGCATGGCGGATTCGGCAATGGTCAGCTCCTTGAGCTGCTTGCCGAAGTAGATCTGCGCCGCCGAAGAAAAACCGTAGGCGCGCTGCCCCAGATAAATCTGGTTCATATAGACCTCGAGGATCTGGTCCTTGGTCAGGTTGCGCTCGATTTTCCAGGCCAGCGGAATTTCGTAGAGGAATTTGCGCGAAGCCTTTTGCAGGAAGGTCGGTTCATTGCTGGTGAGGAAGAAATTGCGCGCCACCTGCTGCGTGATGGTGCTGGCGCCGCCGCCGCCGCCCGACAGGTTGGCGAACGAAGCGCGCACGATGCCCTGATAATCGACGCCGCCGTGCTCATAGAAGCGATCGTCTTCAATCGCCAGCACGGCCTTCTTCATGATGTCCGGTATGTCCTTGATGTGCACCAGGTTGCGGCGCTCTTCACCGAACTCGCCGATCAGCACGCCGTCCGCGGAGAATACGCGCAGCGGAATCTTGGGACGATAGTCGGTTAGCGTGTCGAGATCGGGCAGCTTGGGATAAGCCAGCGTGACCACGAAGCCCAGTACCAGCACCGCCATCAGCACCAGCGCCACCAGCACGCCGATGCCGCCCAGCAGTACGCGCAGGACCGGATGCAGGCGCTTTCTGGCTTTCTTGACGGGAGCGGAGCCGGAGCCCGGAGCGGCTGCAGGCGCGGAGGCACTCGCAGGATTCGGTGTTGCGTCAGCGGGTTGCGAAGCTGGCGCTTTGCCGTTGTTTTCTGGGGTGGTCATGCGTGTGAGACTGGTGAGAAAGACAATCCTCCCATTATAACGACTTGCGGGAAGGTGAAATCCGGCAATTCTCCGGAAACGGGCCGGGCATGCTGACCTGCGGCGCCGGTGGTCGTGATCGGAACCGTCCGGCGCAATGGAATCGTTGCTCAGAAACCGTTTACGCCGGAAAGTTTCTCACCGCCTGTCGTGATATCACCGGGTAAATTGCTTTACAGACAACAAATGTTGTTGCTAGGATGCCGCATGTTGTTTTAATAACAACTATTCTCAGCTGGACGGTTGGACAGTTCGCGGCTGCGCCATGCAAACACGTGTTTCCGGAATGCAATCTTGTCCCCGCTAGCCCGCTTTTTCCCCCGCACCTTCGTTCGCACCTTATTCCGTGCCGTGCCGCCAATGGTTGGCCTGGATATCGGCCGGTCCGAAGTGCGGATGGCCGAATTCTCCGGACACAGCGCCCAGGCCGCACAACTCGAATACTGCGCACGTGAAGCGCTGCCCGACGGCGCCATCGGCGATGAAGGCATCAGCAACCTGCGCCAGGTCATGGAAGCCGCGTCCCGCCTGTGGGGGAAAAGCGGATCGCAGGCCAGGCAAGTCGCCATCGCAATCCCCTCGGCGAGCACGATCACGCAGATACTTGCACTCCCCGCGGGCAGCAGTCAGGCCCAGCACACCGCCCTGGCCGAGCGGCACATCGAAAGCCTGTTGCCTTATCCGCTGGTGCAAGCCTTGCTGGATTTTCGCATCATCGGACCGACACCCAATGCACCCGGTCAGCTCGACATGCTGATTGCCGCGACACGGCGGGATGACGTCGAAGACCGCATTGCCGTCGCAGAGTCACTGGGATTGCAGGCCGTGGTCGCCGACATCGAAAGTCATGCCGCGCTGGCGGCGCTGACCGGAACAACGGCTGCTGCACACACCTCTTCTGCCTTCGCGCTGGCGAACCTGGAAACGCACGGTGCGCTCCTGTCCCTGTGCCGCCACGGCCGGATCGCCGGCGAACGGCAACTCGCCATCGGCCACCGGCAATTGCAGCGCGATCTGCAGCAATACGACGGCGACCAGCCCGAGGTCCTGGCGACTTATCTGGCGCACGCCGCCGGACAGATTGCGCGGGCGATGCAGACGCTGCAGCAGCAAACATCGCTGGCGCCGGAAAATATCTTACTGACGGGACCAGGAGCAAGCATTCCCGGCATGGTGGAAGCGGTGCGCGAGCACACGGCGATCAGCACTGCCGTGGCGACGCCTTTCGCCGGCATGGCGCTGGCGCCCGCCATCGACCGCGCACAATTGGCGGCGGACGCACCGGCTTGCGTCACGGCATGCGGTCTGGCCTTGCGGCGCTTCGATCGATGAGCGGCGTCAATTTTCTCGCGCAGCGCAATCTGGCGGCGGGCGCCCATCGCCGCTTTTACCTGCGGTTGGCTGCAACGGTGGCCGCCGGGTTCGCCGTTATTCTGGCCTTCTCATGGCATATCGCCGATCAGGCCGCACAGCAGCAGCAACTGCTCAATTTGCTGCGCACCGAACACGCGCAGCTGGATGCTGCGATCAGCATCGGCAAGCAACAAGACGAACAGATCGCTGAACTTGGCCGCAAGCAGCGCCATCTGGAAGCGCTTCAACAGCAACGCAACGATGCGCCGCAATTGCTGGGAGAACTGGCGCGCCGGATGCCGCCGCAAGTCTTCCTCACCACGCTGGTACAGCAAGGACGCCGGTTTACGCTCAGCGGATCGGCGCCGTCGCACCGGCATGTGATGCAACTGCTCGAAGCATTGCGCGACGCTGACGGCGTGTTCACGCAGATCGAATTGCAGGAAGCGCGCAGCGCCACCAATGCCGTCCCGGCCATGGCAGCGACAGCGCCAGGCGGCGTCCATGATTTCGTGATCACTGGCGGCCATCGCGCCGTAGCGACGCCATGAGCCCGGCGGCGCTGATCCTGCAATGGCGCGAGCTCAACGACCGGCATCCGTCGACCTGGCCGCGCGCGTGGCGCAACGCCTTGCTGTCGATGCTATTTCTGGCCGTGCTGCTGGCGGGCCGGCAGCTTTATCTGATGCCGGACATCGAGGCGCTGGCACGCAACGAACAAGACTACGCCGCGCTAAAGTCCGCGTATCCGGAAAAGCATCGCCGGGCGACGACGTTCGCGCATTCCGCGCAGCGCGTTCAGGATATGAAACAGCGCGTGGCGATACTCGAACAGCAACTGCACCCAAACATCGACATCGATCTGGTGCTGAATGGCATCAGCGACGCCGCGCTGCAAAACCGGCTGCAATTTGAGTTTGCAAGGCCGGGACGCCCCGACACCGGACACGGCTATGTTGAAGCGCCCGTCGCCATCCGGGTGAGCGGCAACTATCACGACGTCGGCCGCTTTTGCGCAGACATCGCGGCGATGACGCATCTGGTGATTCTGAGCGACATGCGCGTGAGCAACGCCGACCGTCCCGGCCAGGTCAGGCTGGAGGCCGTCGCCCTTGCCTATCGCCGCGATTCCGGCAAAGAGGACAAATCATGAACGGCAAACCGGCACGCATGTCGTTGTCCGCGATCCTGGTGGTGCTGTTGTCTGCACTGTTGCTGGCAAGTTGCGCCGAACGCGAGACGCCGGATCAGCTGCGCGCGCAACTCGACACGATCCGGCGCAACACATCCGCAACCGCGCCGCCGGTCCAGCCCGCAAATGACTTTGTTCCTTACACGTATGCCGTCGCAGACGATGAAAATGCAATGACGCCATTCGGCCATCCCGCCCTTGTTCCTGTCGATGCAACTGCCGGCGAACGCCCCCGACAGCGCGGCGCAAAACAGCCCCTTGAAGACATCCCGCTGGAATCGATACGCATGGTCGGCACGCTGTCGCGCGAAGGCCGCACCGACGCCCTGCTGCAGGTCGACGGGATCGTCTATCCGTCACGCACCGGTGATTACCTGGGCCGGAATTTCGGCGTGATCCGCCGCATTGCGGACGGACGCGTCGAGCTGGAAGAACTGATCCTCAGCAACGGCGACTGGGAAAAGCGCATGTCGACACTTGAACTACAAGGACGCGGAAAATGACGCATTCGATCCGCCGGATGGCGCTGCTGACCATGTTCTGGTTGCTGACATGCGGCAGTGCGCAGGCGCAGCGCAATGCCATCCTCGCGGTCGACGTTGCCCAGCGCGACAGCAGCGTCGAAGTCAGGATCAGGTTGCGCATGGCACCTGCAACGCCGCCGGTGCATTTCTCCACCGTCTCGCCGGCCCGCATCGTCATCGATCTTGCCGACACCGAAAACACCGCTGACGCGCGTCCGCCAGGCGCCGACACCGGCGCATTGCGCGGCGTCACGGTCGCCTCCGCTGCGGGACGCAGCCGCGTCGTGCTCAACCTCAGGCACATGCCGCCCTACTCCGTGCGCACCGAAGCCGACACCGTCATCGCCACCCTCTCCGGCAGCGACGTGCTGCCGGTCGCCAACAGCAGGCCCGTGATCGGCGGTATCGACTTCCGTCGCGGCTCACAAGGCGAAGGCCGCATCATCGTCGATCTGCCCGGGCCGGAAACAGCGCTCGACATCCGCCAGCAAGGACGGCAAATCGTCGCCGACATCCTCAACACCGGCGTTCCCGAACACTCTCCGCGACGCCTGGACGTCAGCGATTTCGGTACGCCTGTGAAGACCATCGCCAGCAGCAGCCACGGCGCGGACGTGCGGCTGCTGATCGACACCGAGACGCTGGCGGAGTACCACGCCCATCAAAAGGATGCGCAGCTGGTAATCGAAGTACGCACGCCGACCGAGACCGGCAAGGGGCCTGCGCAACGTCACCAGCCCTACCGTGGCGACAAGCTGTCGCTGCAATTCCAGAACATCGAAGTGCGCGCCATCCTGCAGGTGCTGGCCGACTTCACGGGCATCAACATCATCGCCAGCGATGGCGTCGGCGGCGCATTGACGCTGCGACTGAAGGAGGTGCCGTGGGACCAGGCGCTGGACATCGTGTTGCAGGCGCGCGGGCTGGACATGCGCCGCAACGGCAACGTCATGTGGGTGGCGCCGCGCGAGGAACTGCTGGCGCGCGAACGGCTTGAGCTCGAACAGCGCGCCCAGATCGCCGAACTCGAACCGCTGCGCGCCGAAGTGTTCCAGCTCAACTACCAGAAGGCCGAAGCCTTCCGCAAAGTGTTCGGTGAGGACGTTGCCGCCGGCATCAGTCCGAACAGCGATCGCCGCCCTGCACTGTTGTCGCGTCGCGGCAGCGCGGTGGTCGATCAGCGTACCAATCAGCTATTCGTCACCGATACGCCCTCGGTGCTCGACAACATCCGCAAGCTGCTGGAAAAGATCGACGTCGCCTCGCGCCAGGTGCTGATCGAAGCGCGCATCGTCGAAGCCGACGACAGCTTCAGCCGCAACCTTGGCGCACGCCTGGGATTTTCCGCAAAGGCCAACGGCGTCGCCGCCGGCAGCACCTACAACCAGGTCGGCGAAGTCGCCGGGCTGACCAAGGCCGCCGCCAATTCGTACACTGCCAATCATGCCGTCAACCTGCCGGCGCAAGGGATCGGCGGTGCAGCTGCGGGCAATGTCGCGCTGAGCCTGTTCAACGCCGCCGCCAATCGCTTCCTCACGCTCGAACTGTCGGCGCTGGAAGCCGACGGCAAAGGCAAGATCGTCTCCAGCCCGCGCGTGGTCACGGCCGACCAGCAACCCGCGCTGATCGAACAGGGCGAAGAAATTCCCTACCAGCAAGCCACCAGCAGCGGCGCTACTTCGACTGCATTCAAGAAGGCCAACCTCAAACTGGAAGTGACGCCGCAGATCACGCCCGACGGCAACGTCATCCTCAACGTCGACATCAACAAGGACAGCCGCGGCACCGCCACGCCGGGCGGACTGGCGATCAACACCAAACACGTCAGGACGCTGGTGCAGGTGGAAAACGGCGGCACCGTGGTGATCGGCGGCATCTACACGCAGACCGAATCGAACACCGTTTCCAAGGTGCCGCTGCTGGGCGACATTCCGCTATTGGGCAATCTGTTCCGGCATAGCGCCCGCATCGACCACAAGACCGAACTGCTGATCTTCCTCACGCCGAAAATCGTCGCCGACCGCAATTTCCTGCGGTAGCAGGCCAAAAAGGGATCGAAAACCATGTTTTCCCTGATATTTCCCCGACAACGGCGCAACAGGCGGTAAAATCGCCTGTTGCAGCTGGTTGCAACAAGGCGGGCCGAAAAACCAATAACAGCGGCCTCCGGCGATCAGCTATCCGGACAATCCCGCAGTGAAAATCGCATATGAATGGAAGCATTTTTCTTGTCGGCCTGATGGGCGCCGGCAAGACAACGATAGGGCGCGCCCTGGCGAAAAAACTGAACAAGCGTTTCGTCGACTCCGATCACGAGATCGAGTCGCGCACCGGCACAACCATTCCCGTGATTTTTGAAATCGAAGGCGAGGAAAGTTTTCGCAAGCGCGAAGCCGACGTCATCCGCGAACTCAGCGCCCAGCAGGACATCGTCCTGGCCACCGGCGGCGGCGCCATCCTGCGTGCGGAAACACGCGCCTACCTGAAGCAGCGCGGCACCGTGATTTATCTGCGCGCCGGCATCAACCAGATCCTGCAACGCACCGGCCGCGACAAGAATCGCCCGCTGCTGCAGACCGCCGATCCCCGCCGCAAGCTCGAAGAGCTATCACGCCAGCGTGACCCTTTCTACCGTGAAGTGGCCGATTTCGTCATCGAGACCGGCCGTCCCAACGTGCAGTTCCTGGTGCAAGCCATCCTGAGCCAGCTCGAGCTGGCACCCAAACAGATTACCGATACCGCCGTTGCGCCGGCAACATCGCACGCCCAATCAGCCCAATCAGCCGACCCAGCCAAATCCGCCATGACCGCCTCCACTTTCGCCCCCATCGCCCTGCAAGTCGAACTGGGAGAACGCAGCTACCCGATCACCATCGGCCACGATCTGCTGTCGAACCCCGAATTGCTGACGCGCCACGTCGGCGGCAAGCGCGTCGCGGTCGTCACCAACGACAAGGTCGGTCCGCTGTACCTGCCGCGCGTGCGCAAGCTGCTCGAAGACGCCGGCAAGCAAGTCACCGAAATCGTTCTGCCCGACGGTGAAGAACAAAAGACCTGGACCAGCCTGATGAAAGTGTTCGATGTCCTGCTCGCCGAAAAATGCGATCGCAAGACCACGCTGGTCGCGCTCGGCGGCGGCGTCATCGGCGACCTGACCGGCTACGCCGCAGCCTCGTACATGCGCGGCGTGCCGTTCGTGCAGATTCCGACCACGCTGTTGTCGCAGGTCGATTCGTCAGTGGGCGGCAAGACCGGCATCAACCATCCGCTCGGCAAGAACATGATCGGTGCGTTCTATCAGCCGCAGGCCGTGATCGCCGACACCGCCACGCTGCACACGCTGCCGCCGCGCGAACTCGCGGCCGGCCTGGCCGAAGTGATCAAGCACGGCGCCATCATCGACGCACCCTTCTTCGACTGGATCGAAGCCAACATCGGCAAGCTGGTGGCCAAGGATAACGCCGCCCTGGCCTACTCGATCCAGCGCTCTTGCGAGATCAAGGCCGACGTGGTCCGCCAGGATGAACGCGAGGGCGGCCTGCGCGCCATCCTCAACTTCGGCCACACCTTCGGCCACGCGATCGAAAACGGCCTCGGCTACGGCCAATGGCTGCACGGCGAAGCGGTAGGCTGCGGCATGGTGATGGCGGCTGATCTGTCGCATCGCCTGGGCTACATCGACGCCGCCTCGAAGGACCGCCTGACCGCCCTGGTGAAGGCCGCCGGCCTGCCGGTGGTAGCGCCCGATCTCGGCGCAGAGCGTTGGCTGGAACTGATGGAAGTGGACAAGAAGAACGAAGGCGGCGCGATCAAGTTCATTCTGATCAAACCGCTGGGCCAGCCGCTGATCACCAACGTGCCGCAGGATCTCCTGCTGCAGACGCTGGCGGCCTGCGTGCGCAACGGCAGCTGACGACGAAGCCTGTTGCGTCGCCGTCGTATTGAAGAACCTGGATTGAAGCATCTGAACGAGTTCCTGACATGACCCAAGACGCGCCGCTCCACCTTGCACCTTATGCCGCACATGCAGCAACATCCACCGGGCGGCGCTTCTCCGAACCGGCGCCCGGTTCGCGCACCGAATACCAGCGCGACCGCGACCGCATCATCCACTCAACCGCGTTCCGTCGCCTCGAATACAAGACCCAGGTCTTCGTCAATCACGAAGGCGACCTGTTCCGCACGCGCCTGACGCACAGCATCGAAGTCGCCCAGATCGCGCGTTCGTGCGCCCGCAACCTGCGCCTCAACGAAGACCTGGTGGAAGCCATCTCGCTGGCGCACGATCTCGGCCATACGCCCTTCGGCCATGCCGGCCAGGACGAGCTCAATTCCTGCATGAAGGATTTCGGCGGCTTCGAGCACAACCTGCAAAGCCTGCGCGTGGTCGATGACCTCGAACAGCACTACGGCGCTTTCGACGGTCTCAACCTGATGTTCGAAACGCGCGAGGGCATCCTCAAGCATTGCTCGCTGACGAACGCGCGCCAGCTCGGCGCCATCGGCCAGCGCTTCATCGACAAGAAGCAGCCGAGCCTGGAAGCGCAGCTGGCCAACCTGGCCGACGAGATCGCCTACAACAACCACGACATCGACGACGGCCTGCGTTCCGGCCTGCTGACGATCGGGCAGCTGGGCGAAGTGGATTTCTTCGCGCGCCATCAGCGCGAAGCCGAACTGGCCTATCCCGGCATCACAGGCCGCCGCGCCATCAACGAAACCGTGCGCCGCATGATCAATACCCTGATCGTCGATCTCATCCGCACCTCGCAGGAAAACATCGCCGCCGCCGCGCCGCGCAGCATCGACGACGTACGCAACGCCGCACCGCTGATCGCGTTCTCCGAACCGATGCAGCAGGAAGCTGCCGTGTTGAAACGCTTCCTCCGCCAAAACCTGTATCGCCACTACCAGGTCAATCGCATGACCGCCAAAGCGCGCCGCATCATCGCCGAGTTGTTCCAGGCCTTCCTGTCGCAACCGACCCTGCTGCCGCCCGACTACGTGGTAGCCGAACAGAACGATGAAGGCGTGCGCCGCCAGGCGCGCCAGGTGTCCGACTACATTGCCGGCATGACCGACCGTTACGCCATGCGCGAACACCGACGCCTGTTCATGGTGGAAGAACTGTAGAAAAAGCTTCTGACGCTAGTCGTAGATCGTCAAGATTCATCCGGTTTTTGCCCCGGATTGCCTCGGATTTGCATAAACACATTGCCTCCGCGTTCATCGTTGCTACCCTGAGAACACGACTATTCATCTCCCCAGCCAACAACTGGGAGGTGTTGAGACCATGCAAATACCATTCTTCCAGGCGCGGCACGCCGTCGCGCTGGCAATATTCTTTATGTGCAGCGGCGCCCACGGCCAGCACAACCCGGTCGAACAGCCGGCCGAGTCCAGCAACGACATCGTCGTCGGCCAGTCCGCCGATCTGAGTGGGCCTTATGCCAAGATTACGCGCCAATTCATCACCGGCGCCAATGTCTATTTCGCGCAGCTCAACAGCCGTGGCGGCATCGGCGGACGCCGCATCCGGTTGCTAACGCTAGACGACCAGAACGATCCCGTCCAGGCCGTCAGAAACACGCATCAATTACTGGACGAACACAAGGCCATCGCCTTGTTCGGCTATATCGGCGCGCAAACCACTGCAGCCGTGCTGCCGCTGCTCAATGAACGCAAGGTGCCGTATTTTGCGCCGGTGACGGGTTCCCGGATCGTGTATACCGCCTTCAACCGGCATGTCTTCACGATTCGCGCGAGCTATGCCAACGAATACGATTATTTGTTTTCGCGCTTTTCCCAGATAGGACTGAAACGCATGGCAATCTTCAACGATGCCACGGGACAGCCTTACAACGCAATGATGAAAGGCAAGATCAGCGATGCCAGCGCACAGCTGGTCGCCTTGGAGAGCATCCTGGGACAGGATGTCGAGAAGATCGCCGACAAGCTTCTGGCAAGCCGGCCGGACGTCGTGCTCATCATGAGCATTTCACAGAACGTCAACAGCGCCTTGATACGAAGCCTGCGCACCAAGGGTTATCTCGGTTATTTCTATTGCGCTTCGCTGGTGTGCAGCCCGCTGTTGACCAGCGATCTGGAAGAGGCCGCCAGCGGCCTGATCATTTCACAGATCGTCCCGCATCCGTGGAAGGCGCGCACACCCATCGTGCACGAATACCAGAAGGCTATGCGCACCGCCAGGGTGACGCAATTCAGTTACCTTGGGCTCGAAGGATATATCGCAGCCAAAGTGCTGGCCGAAGGCCTGAGCCGCGCCAGCAGCAAGCTTACGCACGAGAAATTGATTGTCGCTCTGGAAACTGTCAATGATAAAACGTACGACAATGCCGGCTATCAGATCAATTTTTCGCCCTCCAGCCATCAGGGATCGACCTATGTAGATGTCGTCACGGTAGATCGGACCGGCACCGTGCAGCCTTAGATAATTTCATTCGACGCAACTCGAAAGACACTATTGTGAGCCTTACCGGCTGAGACGCACGATAGCTGCAAAATCGCCTTTCTAGATAACAACAATTCAGACAATTTCAGTGAAAACGATACGTATTGTCTCGAATCTGTTCATAAATTCTTACAAACTAAGTTGGCATTGTGACCTTCAGATTTCGGTCAGCATGCCGTAAGTTGAGGATGGACTGCCTTTTCCCCTCCTTCTCGCGTGCGGTCCTTGTACAGGAGACCTGCCATGGCTATCAGCACCAACACACTCAATACCACCACCACGCCGGCTGCCAGCCAGCCCGCAACGACTGACGACACCACCAAGGCGGACAGCGCCGGCGGCACGCAAGAGACCAAGCTAACCCCGGCCATCGCCAAGCAGCAATTGAATGCTGCCATCCTGCAATCGTCGCTGGAAGTCTCGCTGTCGTCGCAGAATGATCCGCTGTCACTGGTCTACAAGTCGGCGATCGAAAACCTCAACGACATTCTGAAACCCGAACTCGGCGACAACGCCATCCAGAACGCCGCTTCGCAGGACAACAGCCCGGAAGCCACCGCCGGCCGCATCCTGTCGTTCATCAAGAGCGCCTTCGGCCTGTTCAGCCAGAACACCCAGACCGGTAGTACCGACGGCACCGATGGCGCCGACGGTGCCAGTGACGCTGACAACACCAAGCGGGACGCCAACATCGACAAGTTCATGAGCCTGATCCAGAAGGGTGTCGACCAGGGTTTCGACGAAGCACGCGGCATCCTGTCCAGCCTCAAGGTCCTCAACGGCGACATTGCCAGCAACATCGACAAGACCTACGAAATCCTCAAGAAAGGCATCGCCGATTTCGTTGCTTCCCTGAAGAACCCGACGACCGATGACGGTTCCGCACCGGCCGACGGCAGCTCGAGCACCACCACCAGCGTTTCGGTGTCGGTCTCGATCACTGCAAGCCGCACCACGGTCACCAACTCCTGATTCCACCACCGGTATCGGAGTAGCGCCCTGCAGCAATGCAGGCAAAAAAAAGACGCGGCATGCCGCGTCTTTTTTTGTCCGTCCCTCTTTTCAAGCCGCTTCCCTGCCGGCGCACTGCGCCGCCAGGAAACGACTTTTGCGTCAGCCCTTGAGCTTGGCGAACGCCGCCGCCATAGCGTTGTTCGCCGGCGCCGCTTGACGCGACTGCTGGCCCTGATGCTGCGACAGGCGACGCGCATCGTTGCGATCGCCGCGTTGTTCCGGCTTGCTACCGGCGGCGGGAGCGCTGTCCGACAGGCGCATGGTCAGGGCAATGCGCTTGCGCTTCTCGTCAACTTCCAGCACCTTGACCTTGACCACCTGGCCGGCCTTGACGACGGTGTGCGGATCCTTGACGAAGGTGTTGGACAGGGCCGAGATATGCACCAGACCGTCCTGATGCACGCCGATGTCGACGAAGGCGCCGAAGGCGGCGACGTTGGTCACCACGCCTTCGAGGATCATGTCGGGACGCAAGTCCTTGATCTCTTCCACGCCGTCCTTGAAGGTCGCAGTAGTGAACTCGGGACGCGGATCGCGGCCCGGCTTTTCCAGTTCCTTGAGGATGTCGGTGACGGTCGGCACGCCGAATTTTTCATCGGCGTATTTGGCCGGGCTCAGCGATTTCAGCAAGGCGCTTTCACCCAGCACGCCCTTCAAATCCTTCTTGATGTCAGCCAGGATCTTTTGCACCAGCGGATACGACTCCGGGTGCACTGCCGATGCATCGAGGGGGTTTTCACCATTCATCACGCGCAGAAAACCGGCTGCCTGTTCGAAGGTCTTGTCGCCCAGGCGCGGCACGTCGCGCAAACCGGCGCGCGAGGTGAACATGCCCTTCATGTCGCGATACGACACGATGCTTTGCGCGACGCTGGCGTTGAGGCCGGACACGCGCGCCAGCAGCGGCGCGGAAGCGGTGTTGACGTCGACGCCGACGGCATTCACGCAATCCTCGACGACGGCGTCGAGCGAACGCGCCAGTTGCGACTGGCCGACGTCATGCTGGTACTGACCGACGCCGATCGACTTCGGATCGATCTTGACCAGCTCGGCCAACGGATCCTGCAGGCGGCGCGCAATCGACACTGCACCGCGGATCGATACGTCGAGATCGGGCAATTCCTTCGAGGCGAATTCGGACGCCGAATACACCGAGGCGCCGGCTTCCGACACGACGATCTTGGTCAGTTTCAGTTCCGGACGCATCTTGATCAACTCTTGCGCCAGCTTGTCGGTCTCGCGCGAGGCAGTGCCGTTGCCGATCGAGATCAGCGAGACGTTGTGCTTCTCGGCCAGCTTGGCCAGCGTGTGCAGCGAACCTTCCCAGTCGTTGCGCGGCTGGTGCGGGAAGATGGCGGTCGTGTCGACCACCTTGCCGGTAGCGTCGACCACCGCTACCTTGACGCCGGTGCGCAGTCCCGGATCCAGGCCCATGGTGGCGCGCGGACCGGCCGGTGCGGCCAGCAGCAAGTCCTTCAGGTTGCGGGCAAAGACGTTGATCGCCTCGGCTTCGCTGCGCTCGCGCAGGCCGGTCATCAATTCGGTTTCGAGGTGCATGAACACCTTCACGCGCCAGGCCCAGCGCACGGTGTCGGCCAGCCACTTGTCGGCTGGACGGCCCTTGTTGCTGACGCCGAAGCGCGCGGCGATACGGTTCTCGCATGGGTTGTGCGGCGCGTCCCACTTCGGTTTCTCTTCTTCGGTATCCAGGCGTAGCGCCACGGTCAGCATCTCTTCGCGGCGGCCGCGGAACAAGGCCAGCGCGCGATGCGACGGAATGGTGCCGATGGTTTCCGAGTAGTCGAAATAATCGGCGAATTTTTCACCGGCATCCTGCTTGCCTTCGATCACCTTGGATTCCACCACGCCGTGTTCGGTCATGTATTCGCGCAGCGCCTGCAGCAGTTGCGCATCTTCGGCGAAGCGTTCCATCAGGATCTGGCGGGCGCCGTCCAGCGCCGCCTTGGCATCGGCGACGCCGGGATTGTCGCCGCTGTCGGTGGTGAAGGCCGGCTTGAGATATTTCGCCGCTTCTTCTTCCGGATTAAGCATCGGATCGTTCAGCAGCGCGTCGGCCAGTTCGGTCAGGCCGGCTTCGGCGGCGATCTGGGCCTTGGTGCGGCGCTTGAGTTTGTACGGCAGGTACAAGTCTTCCAGGCGCGTCTTGTCTTCGGCGTGGACGATGGCGTCCAGCAGGACCGGCGTCATCTTGCCCTGCTCTTCGATGGACGAGATGATTGCGGCGCGGCGGTCTTCCAGCTCGCGCAGATAGCGCAGACGCTCTTCCAGCAAGCGCAGTTGCGTGTCGTCCAGGCCACCGGTGGCTTCCTTGCGGTAACGCGCAATGAAAGGCACGGTCGCGCCTTCGTCGAGTAAGGCGATCGCGGCGGCAACCTGCACCGGCTTGGCGACGAGTTCGAGAGCTAAACGTTGTTCGATGGAAGGCAGCATGACAATGAAATCCGGGAATTGAAAAACAAGCGTTGGATGATACGCAATTCAGCGGGACGCGCCAATCTTGACAGCCCCCAAATGCACGAAATAAATGGATTTGCAGCAATAAAACATGGCAAGCCGGCATGGAAACACGGCGGAATTGGACGGCGCGATTCGTTATCCGCGATAATCGGCGTTTTCTTGATAACTTTTCATCAGCATGTCCATACGCCTCATCGTCGGCCTCGGCAATCCCGGCCCGGAATACGAGCAGACCCGGCATAACGCCGGTTTCTGGCTGGTCGACAATCTCGCCGGCAGCACCCGTCTGGCACGCGAGACGCGCTTCAATGCCCTGGCCGCCAAGACCTTCGTCGCCGGCCAGGAAGTCTGGCTGCTGGAACCGCAGACCTTCATGAATCGCTCCGGCCAGTCGGTCGGCGCGCTCGCGCGCTTCTACAAGATCGCGCCCGATGAAGTGCTGGTGGTGCACGACGAACTGGACCTGCCGCCCGGCAGCGCCAAGATCAAGAAAGGCGGCTCCTCAGGCGGTCACAACGGCTTGAAGGACATCACCGCCGCGCTCGGCACGCAAGACTACTGGCGCCTGCGCATCGGCATCGGCCATCCCCGCACCATGGGCCTGCAGCAACCGGTGGCCGACTTCGTGCTGCATCGTCCGCGCCAGGAAGAACAGGCGCTCATCAACGACGCCATCGAGAAGAGCCTCGATGCGATTCCTTTGTTGTGCGAGGGGAAGTTTGAAGCAGGAATGATGCAGCTGCATACGGCCGCCAAGTAAATCCGAACCCGGCGACCGCAGCAACAAACTGACGGCCGGTACTGATGACCAACTATGGCCCGGCTGTTACTTCAGCGTGGCCAGTTTCTGTTCCAGGCCCTTGGCGTCGATGGCGCCGGGAATACGCGAGCCGTCCGCAAAAATGATGGTCGGCGTTCCGGTGATCTTCATCTTCTGCCCCAGCGCCAGCACCTGATCATGCGGCGCGCTGCAGGATGCCGGCGCGGCCGAGGCTTCCTTGCCGTTCAGCATCCAGTCGCTCCAGGCCTTGCCCGGGTTGGACGAACACCAGATGTTGCGCGACTTCTCGATCGAATCCTGCGCCAGGATGTTGTACTGGAAGGTGTACACGGTCAAATTGTCGACGTCCAGCAAGGTCTTCTGGAAACGCTTGCAGTAACCGCAGTTCGGGTCTTCGAACACGGCGATGGCGCGCTTGCCGTTGCCCTTGACGGTCTTGATAGCCAGGTCCAGCGGCAGGTCGGAGAACTTGACCTTGTTGATGGCCTGGATCTTTTCCTTGGTGAAATCGCGGTAGGTCTGCGAATCGACCACGCGACCGATGAACAGGTACTGCGCCTTCGCATCGGTGTAGATCACGTCGCCGTCGACCTGCACTTCATACAATCCCGCATACGGCGTCTTGCTCACCGATTCAACCTTGGCGCCTTCGCCCAGACGCGGCTCGATCGCCTTCTTGATGGCGGCTTCAGTAGCGTCGGCCGCGCAGGCGGAGCCCGCGCACGCCAGCAGCAGGCCGGCAGCGGCAACCAGAGCCGAGAGTGCGGCCGGGAGTGCAAAAATCTTTTTCATGTTCTGTTCCAATGAGAGGTCGATGTCTGGAGCGTCCTGTGACGCCGTTCATCAGATCCGCGGCGCGAAGTCGTCACACTATAAATTAAATCGGCTAAATCCGTTTACCGAGGGCGTGCGCCATCAAGCGCCGCTTTAAGACCGGCAAGTGGTTCACCAAGTTCAACCCGATATTGCGCACCATGCGCAACGGCTCAAGGCCGGTGCCGAACAGGCGCGCCAGGCCGTCGGTGGCCAGCTGCATCAGCAGGACTTCTTCCTTGCGCGCACGCGCATAGCGGCTGAGCACGCGGGCGTCGCCGCAATCGCGTTGCTGCTCGCGCTCATTGATCACCTTCAGCAAGGCCACTACATCGGCGAAACCGAGATTCATGCCGTGACCGGCCAGCGGATGGATCACGTGGGCGGCATCGCCGATCAGCGCCACGCGCGGCGCCGTCATGGCATGCGGCTTGACCAGCGTCAACGGAAAATCGCGCACCACTTCCGGCTCCAGCGGCGTCAACGCGCCCAGCACCGGAGCGGCATATTTGCCCAGATGCTGCGCCAGTTGCGCAGCCGGCTGGCGCATCAGCGTCTCCGCCAGCGCATCCGGCGCCGACCACACCAGCGACACGCGCTGCCCCGGCAACGGCAACAGTGCAACGATGCCTTCGGTGGCAGTGAACCATTGATAGGCCACGCCCTGATGCGCTTTTTCGCAGGCGAAATTGGTGACGATGGCGCGCTGCCCATAGGCGCGGTAGTCGAGGCCGATGTCGCATTGGCCGCGCACCCACGATTGACCGCCGTCGGCGCCGACCAGCAAGGAAGCGTCGAGCGTGTCGCCGCTTTCCAGCTGCAGACTGACGCCATGCAGATCGCTGCGCAAGGAAACGGCGCGACCGTTGACGATGCGCACGTTGGGAGAAAATTTCAGCGCCGCATCGAGCGCGGCATTGAGGTTGCGGTCTTCAACGATCCACGCCAGCGCATCGACATGCGCCGAGTAGGCGTCGAACACCAGATGGCCCGGATGGTTTTCATCGTCGCCGGTGACGTCCATGCCATCGACCACGGCCACGCGTTCAGCGTCGAGTGCATCCCACACCTTGATCGACGACAGCAGATCGCGCGCGATCTGGTTGACGGCATAGACGCGCACGTCCCAGCTGGCCTGTTCCACGCCGGATGCAGCAGAAGGCCCGGCAGCTGCGGCAGCCGGCGCCAGCAAAGTCACGCGCAAGCCGGCCTGGGCCAGCGCCAGTGCGGCGGTCTTGCCGATGGCGCCGTTGCCGACGATGCAGATATCGGAAGGAGAAGACGCACCCGCAATTTTGCGTGCGGCGGCGTTGGAAGAAGGATGAGATGAGGTGCCGTTCATGGGGAAGCATTATAAACGCCTTCCCCGCAGGCCCTTCTTTGATCTCCATCACAAGAAAGCAGCATCGGAAGCAAACGCATCAGGCCGGAAATAATTACCGCAAAGCGCGCGTGACAGAGGGCCGGCGAACTTTTTGATAAAAAAGTGGAAGCACCCTTTGCATTCTAAAATTATCTTGCTATAATTCGGCCTCTTGGCCTGGTAGCTCAGTCGGTAGAGCAGAGGATTGAAAATCCTTGTGTCGGTGGTTCGATTCCGCCCCGGGCCACCAAGAACATCAAAGGCTTAGCTTCGGCTAGGCCTTTTTTTCGTTCTGCGGTCCTGAATTTTTTGAATAGTTCAGCCCCATCTCCGACTAATCCTCGTCATTCAACGAATTGACGCCCTGCTCCCTGAGCTTCGCCAATCCATCCTTCATCGCCTGCACTTGCTCCGCAGGATGTCCCCGCCACAGCGTGACCTCGCCGACTACCTTGAACGGCTGCGTGGAACGAAACGATTGCGTCGGATTGCCTGGGAATTTTCTGTCGGTCAGATCCGGGTCGTCTTCAATCTTTCCCGTCGGCTCCACCAGGTAAATTCTTTCACGTCCTTCCCCGATCGCCAGCTCGGCACCCCAGATGGCGGCGTCCAGTGTCGCCGTCAGGAAAATGTATTTCGCGTTTTTTCTTTGCCCGAAGTTGGAGTTGAAACCCGCTTCGATAAAATCTCCCAATTCAAGGTTTGCCTTCGTGCCGTGAAAATAGGTCTGAGCGAACGGCGTTTGAAGGATCGGTTTGTTTTCAAGTCTGTCTTTTTGCATGATCATTTAGCTGTGCATTGGCGCGGATGAGCGAAACAAAATCTTATCCCACAATTTTGCGCCTGCATCGGCCATCAAGCGGTACCAAAACGTCCCGTGCCAGCGTACTTTCCCGTTACCGGGTAAAATCGACAGCAGTCAGCAGATTGCCGTCAAAAATTGATTTTTATCAACTAAAAGCCGGGCGGCTCCGCGACTTCGAGCAACCATCATTACGCAGCAGCCATCATGAATATCCCCGAGCAAGGCCAACTGGTATGTCTGTCATGTGGCCAGAAACACGGCTACAAGATTCCGCTCCCTGCGATCTGGCATTACGCGACTTGCATCAAATGCCACGATAAAAGCAGTGTCACCAAGCAAATTCATCCGAACGACTGAGCTACAAGAATTCGGCAAAGAAAAAGCGGGACGTTCCGTCAGGAACGCCCCGCTTTTTTGTTCTTCGCGTCTATCCGCGAACAACCAGCTTCGCTGCCGGATTGATCAGCGCGGCTTCAGTTCCGTCAATCCCTGCGCCGCCAGCGCCTTGAGCCAGCCGAGGCCGTCCGAGGTTGCCGCCGCCGGCACGTACTCGCAACCGATCCAGCCCTGATAGCCCAGCGAGTCGATCAGCTTGAGCAGGTAGGGATAGTTCAGCTCGCCGATGTCCGGCTCATGCCGCTCCGGCACGCCCGCGATCTGGATGTGGCCGACGCCGGCCATGTCGCGCTTCAGCTTCACGGCGACGTCGCCTTCGACGATCTGGCAGTGGTAGCAGTCGAACTGCACCTTGAGGTTCTCTGCGCCGATCTCGGCACAAATGGCCTGTGCATCGTCCTGGCGATTAAGGAAGAAGCCGGGGATATTGCGCGTGTTGATCGGCTCGATGACCACCGTCACGCCGGCCAGGTCGGCGTGGTGCGCAGCGTACGACAGGTTGTCCAGATAGACCGCGCGATGCCTGGCGCGATCCTGGTCCGGACGGATCAAACCAGCCATCACGTGAAGCGTCTTGTTGCCGATAACTTCGGTGTATTTCAGCGCAGTCTCGATGCTGCGCTTGAATTCGTCTTCGCGGCCCGGCAGCGAAGCGATGCCGCGTTCACCGGCGGCCCAGTCGCCCGGCGGCGCGTTGAACAGCGCCTGAGTCAGGCTGTTGGCGTCGAGACGCGAACGGATTTCTTCCGGCTGGAAATCATAGGGAAATAAAAATTCGACGCCGCTGAAGCCATCTTTGGCGGCAGCGGCAAAGCGATCGAGGAAAGCATGTTCGTTGTACATCATGCTCAGGTTGGCGGCAAAACGCAGCATCGTGATCTCCTTGGAATGATGGCGTGCGCCGCATGGACGGCGCATGCCGGATAAGCCTGTCTCAGGTCGTTATTTGTTCACCAGTGTAGGCGAAGTCTTCAGTACTGCGGCGGAACCGATCACCAGCATGATCGCCAGCATGTACATGCCGGTCGCTCCGCTATGGGTCAGATCCTTCAGGTAACCGATCAGGTACGGGCTGACGAAACCGGCCAGGTTGCCGACCGAGTTGATGGCGGCAATACCGACCGCCGCCGCAGCGCCCGACAGGAACGACGTCGGCAGCGACCAGAACAGCGGTGCGCAGGTCAGCACGCCGGCGGCGGCCAGCGACAAGGCAGCGATCGAGATCGCGGTGTTGTCGGCGAACAGTGCGGCGCCGACGAAACCGACCGCGCCCATCAATGCCGGCACGATCAGATGCCAGCGGCGTTCGCGGCGCGCATCGGCGCTGCGGCCGATCAGGTTCATCGCGATGATTGCGCAGCCGAACGGAATCGCGCTGAGCAGACCGATGTGCAGGTTGCCGGTGACGCCGGTGGCTTTCACCAGGGTCGGCATCCACAGTGTCAGGCCGTACTGGCCCATGACGAAGCAGAAGTAGATCAGGCACATCAGCCAGACACGCTTGTCGCTGACGATGTCGGCAAAGGAATGCACGCTTTCCTTGCCCTTCTGGTCGGCGGCGATTTCGTCTTCCAGCAGTTTCTTTTCACTGTCGCTGAGCCATTTGGCCTTGGCGATGCCGTTGTCCAGGTACGCCAGCGTGGCAAGCCCAATCAGCACGGCCGGCACCGCTTCGATCACGAACATCCACTGCCAGCCGTGCATGCCGGTGGTGCCGTGGAAGGCGTCCATGATCCAGCCCGACAGCGGGTTGCCGAGGATGCCGGCGACCGGGATGCCGGACATGAAGACGGCGATCACCTTGGCGCGGCGATGCGACGGATACCAGTAGGTCAGGTACAGGATGATGCCGGGATAGAAGCCGGCTTCGGCCAGCCCCAGCAGGAAACGCAGCACGTAGAACTGCAGCGGCGTTTCAACGTACATGAAGGCGGCCGACAGGATGCCCCAGGTGATCATGATGCGGGCGATCCAGACACGCGCGCCGACCTTGTGCATGAGGATGTTGCTCGGCACTTCGAACAGGAAGTAGCCGAGGAAGAACACGCCGGCGCCGAGGCCGAACACGGTTTCGCTGAAGCCCAGGTCGACCGACATCTGGAGCTTGGCGAAGCCGACGTTGACGCGATCGAGATAGGCGATCACGTAACACAGCATGAGGAAAGGCATGATGCGCCAGAATACCTTGGCATAGACGCGGTTCTGCTCTTGTTCGTTGGCGCTGGTGTTGACACCCCGTACGGCGCCGATGTTGGTTGATGCGGTCATGCTACGACAATCTCCTGTTGATTTAGGCCGCTCCCACGGCCTTGGTTTATAGCGCCTGCTTTGAAGAAATCAGGCAATTTAAAAATCTGACGTGCTGATACAAAATCCGCTGGCGGGTGGCTGGCAAAAAAAGTGAATGCTGCCGCGGGGATACCGGCGTGAGCCGGTGTCCCTGTTTGATTGCTTTTTGTTCTTGTTGAAGCCGAATCGGATCGCTTGGTAACTCAGTGGCTACCAGCGCGCGTTGAATACCTCGCGCAGTTCGGTCAGCGCCGCATCGTCCAGCGGGGCGACATTGCCGCCCGCCAGATGCCACAGCATGGCCGTTTCCTCGAGCTCTTCGAGTGCGTAGGCCGCCTTGGAAACCGAGCTCTCCCACACCACCGGACCGAGGCGTTCGAGCAACACGCCACGCACCTTGCAGGCGAGCTGCTTCACCTGCTCCGCCACCTGCGGATCGCCCGGACGGCGATAGGCGATGAAGGGAATGTGCCCCACCTTCATCACGTAATACGGCGTAATCGGCGGCAGCACATCGTCCGGCGACCACACGCCCGAGATCGTCAGCTTGACCAGATAGGTCGAGTGCGTGTGCACCACCGCGTGCATCTCTGGATTGTTATCGTAGACCATGCGATGCAGCGCCAGCGTCTTCGATGGCTTGTCGCCCGAGACCCAGTTGCCGGCGGTATCGACCTTGGCAATGCCGGCGGGATCGAGGTAGCCGAGGCAGGCATCGGTCGGCGTGATCAGCCAGCCGTCGTCCAGACGCGCACTGATGTTGCCTGCCGATCCTACCGTGTAGCCGCGCTGGTATAGACTGGCGCCGGTGCGGCAGATCTCTTCGCGTAGTTGGTTTTCCTTGTTTATGCTCATGTTCGACTCACTCCTTTGCGCCGCCGAGGAAGCGCAGGGCCTTCTCAAAGAAATCGACGCTGCCGAAGTTGCCCGACTTGAGCGCCAGCGCGAGCGGCTGGTCGTCGAGGGTCGCAGTCGCCGGCACGCCGGGATCGATCTGCGGTCCGATGCGCAATGCGCGCACCCCGAGCGCCTGCACCACGGCGCCGGAGGTCTCGCCGCCGGCCACCACGAACCGGCGCACACCGCGTTCGCGCAGTCCCTTGGCGATATCGGCTAATGCCTGCTCAACCAGATGGCCGGCCTTGGCGACGCCGAGTTCCTTTTGCACCGCCTTGACTTCGTCAGGTGTGGCAGTGGCGTAGATCAGCACCGCCTCTTTGCCGATGTGTGCATCGGCAAACGCCAACGCCTGCGCCACCACGGCTTCGCCGCGCGCCAGGGCCAGCGGATCGATGCGATACGCCGGATGCCGGGCCGCCCATTCCGCGACTTGCGCGTTGGTGGCTTTCGATGCGCTGCCGGCCAGCACGGCCGACAAACCGTCGACCTGCGGCAGTTGCGCGGCTTCGGCGCTGGCATGCAGCAAGCCGGCGCGGCGGAAATTCTCCGGCAAGCCAAGGGCGATGCCGGAGCCGCCGGTGACCAGTTTCAGCTCGGCGCAGGCTTCGCCCAGCACGTACAGATCGCGATCCGATACCGCGTCGGCAATCGCCATCTTCACGCCATCTGTGCGCAGCGCAGTGAAACGCTCTGTGACGGCGGCGGCGTCTCTGGACACGGTGTCGTAGCGCACCAGACCGACTTTGGATGTGGTCTGGCGCTGCAGCACGCGCACCAGGTTGGCGTCGGTCATCGGCGTAAGCGGATGGTTTTCCATGCCCGATTCATTGAGCAGGCCGTCGGCGACGAACAGGTAGCCGCGGTAGATCGTGCGGCCGTTTTCCGGGAACGCCGGGCAGGCAATGGTGAAGTCGGCGCCCAGTTCCGCCAACAGCGCGTCGGTCACCTGGCCGATGTTGCCCGCGTCGGTCGAATCGAAGGTCGAGCAATACTTGAAGAAGAATTGCGTGCAGCCTTGCTGCTGCAACCAGCGCAGCGCGGCCAGCGATTGTTCGACCGCTTCGGCGGCCGGAATCGTGCGCGATTTCAACGCGATCACCAGCGCATCGGCAGCCACCGCCGGCAGCTGCTCGGGAATGCCGATAGTTTGCACCGTACGCATGCCGCCGCGCACCAGCATGTTGGCCAGGTCGGTGGCGCCGGTGAAATCGTCGGCGATGCAGCCGAGCAGAGGTTTGGCTTGGGACATGATGAACTCCGGATTACGTGGTTACTGTTTACTGTTTCGACGGCGGCAAGTCGATGCCGGGGAAAATCTTGATGACGGCGGAATCGTCTTCGCCGCCGTGACCGGCAGTGGACGCCATCATGAACATCTGGTGCGCCGCAGCCGACAGCGGCAGCGGGAATTTGCTGCGGCGTGCGGTGTCGAGCACCAGGCCCAGGTCCTTGACGAAAATATCGACCGCCGACAGCGGCGTGTAGTCACCCTTGAGGATGTGCGGCACGCGGTTTTCGAACATCCACGAATTGCCCGCGCTATGCGTGATGACCTCGTACAGCGCATCGGGATCGACGCCTTCGCGCAAGCCCAGCGCCATCGCTTCCGCCGATGCGGCGATGTGCACGCCGGCCAGCAACTGGTTGATGATCTTGACCTTGGAACCGATGCCGTGCGTGTCGCCGAGGCGGTACACCTTGCCGGCCATGCCCTTCAGCACATCTTCGATCCTGGCGTAGACGTCGGCAGGGCCGGAGGTCATCATCGTCATCTCGCCCGACGCCGCGCGCGCTGCGCCGCCGGACACCGGCGCGTCCAGCAGCAGCAGATTTTTTTCGGCGAGGCGCTGGCCCAGCGCGACGGCGAAATCCGGCGCCACGGTAGCGCTGGAAATCACCACGCTGCCCGGCTTCAGCGTCGAGGCGGCGCCGTTCTCGCCGAACAGCACGGTTTCAGTTTGCGCGGCGTTGACCACCAGCGTGATGATCACGTCGACGGCCTTGCCCATCTCGGCAGGCGAAGCGCAGGCGACACCACCCTCGGCGGCAAACTTGTCCAGCACTTCCCGGCGCACGTCGCAGGCATGCACGTTGAAACCCGCACGCAGCAAAGAACGGGCGACGCCCAGGCCCATGGCGCCCAAACCGATCACACCTACATTTTTTGACATTGTCGACTCCGAGAAATTTGGCGGCGCCGGCCGGGAACTTGATGCTCTCTCTTCCGGCTGCGCCTGGTTGGAAATAATGAAAATGTTTTCAGGCCTGAATTTCAAGCCTGAATTTCAAGCCTGACTCAAGCGCCTTGCCGCGTTGAACATATGGGTCTGCGCCGCCGCCCGCGCGGCCATTTCGTCACCGGCGCGAATGGCCGCGACGATGGCTTCGTGCTCTTCGCGCACCTGGCGCGAAAAATCATCGCGCCGCGCTTCGTTGCCGCGCGTGACGCTAGTCGCCGCTTCGAGATACTGGCTCAGGAATTCCAGTGTCTTGATGAAATAGGGATTGCGCGTGGCGCTCGCCAACGCCCGGTGGAAGGCCACATCGGCGGCGACGCCGTCGCTGCCTTCGCGCACGTCTTCACCGATGCGCGCCAGCGCGGCGTCGATCGCCACCATGTCCGCGTCGGTGCGGCGCTTGGCGGCTTGCGCGGCGACTTCGGCTTCGATGGCGCGGCGCAGTTCAACGATCTGCAGGACCGCCTCGGGAGAACTGACCTCGGTGTAGTCGATGCGTAGCGGCTTGATGCCGGCCTGCTCGGTAACAAACACGCCGCTGCCCTGGCGCGGCTCGACCAGGCCTTCATGCTTGAGCCGGGAAATCGCCTCGCGCACCACCGTGCGGCTGACGCCGAATTCTTGCGCCAGCACCGCTTCGGTCGGCAACTTGCCGCCGCGCGGAAAGGCGCCGAGATCGATTTTTTCCAGCAATTGCCGCGCTACCGTGTCGCTGAGCGCCTGTACCGGGATTTTTTGAAACATGCTTGTCTCTGAGTCTTTTAAGTAAGTTATACGGTCATCATACAAATTTATGTAGCCGGATGCAATCTGCCACTACAAAATACTTGCCGACAACATTTAACAAAGAAGAAAGCAATCTGCGCGATGTTGAATGACAAAGCAGACAAATAACGACACATAGCTATCGCCGCAGATCCCATGCCGATGTTGCATGCTGCCAAATCGCGACAAAACTAGGGGTCAAATGCCATCTGTGGCACACTGCGCAGATCAGTTTTGCGGCACAACCGCACATCAATCGCTTATATATAAAGACATGGCTTACGATCTTTCCGGCATGCTGGTCATCGGCATTTCCTCGCGCGCGCTGTTCGACCTCGAACACGAAAACGCCATCTACGACACCGAGGGCGTGACCGCCTACAGCGATTACCAGCGCCAGCATGAGAACGATCCGCTCGAACCGGGCACGGCGTTCCCGCTGGTGAAGGCTTTGCTGCGGCTCAATACGCTGATTCCCGACCGGCGCCTGGTGGAAGTGGTGGTGATCTCGCGCAATTCGCCTGACACCGGCCTGCGCGCCTTCAACGCCATCGAGGCGCACAAGCTCGACATCAGCCGCGCAGCCTTCACCGGCGGCGAACCGATCGTGCATTACCTCGAGGCGTTCAAGATCGACCTGTTCCTGTCGCGCGACAAGAGCGACGTGCAGGCCGCCATCGACGGCGGCGTCGCCGCGGCGCAGTTGTATACCGCACCGACCAATTACGTCGCCCCGGAAAACCAGATCCGCATCGCCTTCGACGGCGACGCCGTCCTGTTCTCGCGAGAGTCGGAGCAGATCTACGCCGAAAAAGGCCTGGAAGCCTTCGTCCGTCACGAACAGCGCCACCGCAACAAGGCCATGAAGGAAGGTCCGCTGGCCAAGCTACTATTCGCGCTGGCGGAAATCCAGAAGCAGTTCACGCCTGAAACCTGCCCGGTGCGCATCGCCATCGTCACCGCGCGCAACAGCCCGGCGCACAAGCGCGTGATCCACACGCTGCGCACCTGGAACGTCACCGTGGACGAGGCCTTTTTCCTCGGCGGCCTGCCCAAGGCGGACGTGCTGCACGCATTCGGCGCACACATGTTCTTCGACGACCAGGAAGGCCATGTCGAACTGGCCTCCGCCGTCGTGCCGTCGGGCCGCGTGCCCTACGAAGGTGGTGCGCTCGGCGTACGCAATGTGCGCAAGAGTCCCAAGGCGTCGCCGGCCGCCGTGGCCGACAGCGACGCCTCGCTGGAGACCTCGAAACACTGAGCCGTTCCTTCAGCTCCGTTAAACAGAACACCCAGGCCGCCGGATTGCACCGGCGGCTTTTTTTTGTGCCACAGCGCCGAACTGGTATACAAGATGGCTCAAAAATGCACCAAGACGGTGATCTGCAGCGCGCCAAATCGAATCATTGCACCGCCATGCGGGTTGTCGTTCCCACCACGCAACACCGCCATGGCAAGGGCTTACAGCCCATTTCTACCGCTTCGCCACAGGCATTCTTTCTGTACGTCAATCTGATATACAAGATTGGCATGCATATTGCTCAGATGGAGGATATGAGCACCGACGCCATCAAATCCTCGATCCAGATCGCCAATCGCATCATGGAAGCGATCCTCGCCAAGCAGCTTGCCCCCGGCACGCGCCTGGGCGAGCAGCAATTGTCCGAATTGTTCGGCGTCAGCCGCACGCTGGTGCGCGAAGCGCTGACGCGCCTGGTCACGCGCGGCATCGTCACGGTCAGCGCACGGCGCGGCTGGTTCGTCATCGAACCGTCGCCCAGCGACGCGCGTGAAGCCTTCGAGGCGCGCCGCGTGATCGAACTCGGCCTGCTGCGCCACGCGCGGCCGATTACCAAAACCGCCATCGAGCAACTGCGCGACCACATCAACCGCGAACAAGCCGCCATCGAGGGCGACGACGTCGGCGCGCGCGCCTACCTGCTCGGCGATTTCCATGTGGCGCTGTGCGAATGCCTGGGCAACACGCTGCTGTCGGACACGCTGCGCGACCTCACCGCACGCACCACGCTGACCGCGATGCTCCACCAGTCTTCCGAACAAGCCGAAGACTCCTGCGCCGAACATGTCCACATCGTCGCGGCGCTCGAACGCGGCGACCTGGCCGCAGCCGAGCAATTGATGCACGACCATTTGCAACACGTCGAAGCCGGACTCAACAAGGCCGAAGACAGCGACCCGCTGGCGCCGCTGCGCCAGGCGCTGGCGCCGGTCTCGGCTGCATCTGCCTCCGGCAACGCTTTTGTAGCACCCGCGAAGCGCAAAAAGACCGCTTCGCGCTCCGTCAATAAGCAGGCTACTTCAGCCATTTCCCTCACTTCATCTCAACTTGGAGAATCATGATGAAACTCTCGAAACTGTTGCTTGGCCTGATGGCTGGCGCGCTGCTGATTTCCACTTCCGTTGCCCGAGCCGACGCGCTCGACGACATCCATAAGGCCGGCGTGCTGCGCGTCGCCGTGCCGCAGGATTTCCCGCCGTTCGGCTCGGTCACCTCGGACCTGAAACCGCAAGGCCTGGACATCGACGTCGCCTCGCTGATCGCCAAGAAGCTCGGCGTCAAGGTTGAACTGATCCCGGTCACCAGCGCCAACCGCGTGCCTTACCTGCAAACCAAGAAGGTCGACCTGGTCATCTCCAGCATGGGCAAGAACGCCGAGCGTGAAAAAGTGATCGACTTCACCGCCGCCTACGCACCGTTCTTCAATGGCGTGTTCGGCCCGGCTGACCAGAAGGTCAGCGGCCCTGCCGATCTGGCAGGCAAGACCATCGGCGTCACGCGCGGCTCGGTGGAAGACCTGGAACTGTCCAAGATCGTGCCGGCCAGCGCCACCGTGAAGCGCTACGAAGACAATAACGGCACCATCAGCTCCTTCCTGTCGAACCAGGTGCAACTGGTCGCGACCGGCAACGTGATCGCCGCCGCCATCATCGCCAAGAACCCGCCGAAGAAGCCTGAAACCAAGTTCCTGATCAAGGATTCGCCCTGCTTCATCGGCCTGAACAAGGACGAGAAGAAGCTGCAGGACAAGGTCAACGCCATCCTCGCCGAGATCAAGAAGGACGGCGAACTGAGCGCACTGACTGTCAAGTGGCTGGGCCTGCCGCTGCCGGCAAATCTGTAAAACCTGTTCCCGGGCTTGCGGCGAGACCATGACCCGGCCACCGCCGGCTGAAGGCTCGCTGCAGATCGGAAGCAGTTTGAAAGCAACATCGAATAGGCGAGACATTTCCTTCCATTCTCAGAAAATGCATCCACATGGCCTATCACTTTGATTTCCTCGCGGCGTTCGACTACACCGACGTGCTGGTCAAGGGCGTGCTGACCACGGTCGAACTTATCGCGGTCGGCGGCGTCGTCGGCATCGCCGTCGGCATCTTCGGCGCCTGGGCGCGCACGCAGGGGCCGCGCTGGCTCAAGCCCATCGTCAGCGGCTACGTCGAGCTGATCCGCAATACGCCCTTCCTGGTGCAGCTGTTCTTCATCTTCTTCGGCCTGCCCAGCCTCGGCGTACAGATCAGCGAAATGCAGGCCGCCATCCTGACCATGATCATCAACCTCGGCGCCTACAGCACGGAAATCATCCGCGCCGGCGTCAATGCGATTGCACGCGGCCAGATGGAAGCGGCGCTAAGCCTGTCGATGTCGCGCGTGCAGGCGTTCCGTCACATCATCCTGCGCCCGGCGCTGCAAAAGATCTGGCCGGCGCTGTCGAGCCAGATCGTGATCGTCATGCTGGGTTCGGCGGTGTGTTCGCAGATCGCCGTGGAAGAATTGTCGTTCGCGGCCAACTTCATCCAGGGCCGCAACTTCCGCGCCTTCGAAGCCTACCTGCTGGCCACCGCCATCTACCTGGCGATGGCCATCCTGCTGCGGCAGCTGCTGCGCCTGATCGGCGACAAATTCATCTTTGCGCGGAGGGCTTCATGATTTCCTTTTCCTTGTGGGACATCGTGCGCAACCTTCTGCTGGCAGGCCGCTGGACCGTGCTGCTGTCGCTGGCGACCTTCGTGCTGGGCAGCGTGGTCGGCATGATCATCCTGTTCGCGCGCATCTCCAAACGGCGCTTCCTGCAACGCGCCGCCAAGCTGTACATCGAAATTTTCCAGGGCACGCCGCTGCTGATGCAATTGTTCCTGATTTTCTTCGGGCTCGCGCTGTTCGGCCTGGAAGTGCCGGCCTGGCTGGCAGCGGGGCTGGCGTTGACGCTGTGGAGCGCATCCTTCCTCGCCGAAATCTGGCGCGGCTGCGTCGAGGCGATTCCGCGCGGCCAGTGGGAAGCGTCCTCGGTGCTGGCCATGGGCCACCTGCAGCAGATGCGCCACATCATCCTGCCGCAGGCGCTGCGCATCGCGATTCCGCCCACCGTCGGCTTCGGCGTGCAGGTGATCAAGGGTACTGCGGTGACCTCGATCATCGGCTTCGTCGAGTTGTCGAAGGCCGGCACCGTGATCACCAACGCCACCTTCATGCCGTTCACCGTGTTTGCCGTCGTCGGACTTTTTTACTTCGCCCTGTGCTGGCCGCTGTCGAAGTACAGCCAATTCTTGGAAAGGAAATTCAATGCCGCTCATCGCCATTGAGGATGTCAAAAAACGCTACGGCGACAACGAAGTGCTCAAGGGCATTCGCCTGTCCGTCGACGCCGGGGAAGTGATCGCCATCATCGGCAAGAGCGGTTCCGGCAAGAGCACGCTGCTACGCTGTATCAACGGCCTCGAAACCATCGACGAAGGTTCCATCAGCGTCGCCGGCGCCTATCTCGGAAAAAGTGAACTGGAGCTCAAGACGCTGCGCCTGAAGGTCGGCATGATCTTCCAGCAGTTCAACCTGTTCCCGCACCTGAGCGTGGGACGCAACGTGATGATCTCGCCGATGATCGTCAAGGGAACGCCGGAAGCCGAAGCGCGCGCGCTGGCGAAGAAGAACCTGGAACGCGTCGGCCTGGGCATGAAGTTCGACGCCTTCCCCGACCAGCTCTCCGGCGGCCAGCAACAGCGCGTGGCGATCGCCCGCGCGCTGAGCATGCAGCCGCAGGCATTGCTGTGCGACGAAATCACTTCCGCACTCGATCCCGAACTGGTCAATGAAGTGCTGGCCGTGGTGCGCAGCCTGGCCGACGACGGCATGACCCTGCTCATGGTCACGCACGAAATGCGTTTTGCGCGGGAAGTATGCGACCGCGTGGTGTTCATGCATCAGGGCAAGGTCCATGAGATCGGACCGCCGGAAGAATTGTTCGCCAATCCGAAGACCCCGGAGTTACAGCAGTTCCTTGGCATGACGCACTGACAATCGAGATAACAACAAAGGCAACACCTGTTCTTTTCTGCGCCTCCCCTGCACGTCATTGCGACGTGCGGGGGATTTTTTTAGCGGCTCGTCCATGGCGCCGCCAAAACAAAAAAGCCCGGGCGATAAACCCGGGCTTTGACGTTGGTGCAGTGCGTCGGACAGTTCAGCGCGCGATCCTGCACACCTTGGAACCGTTCTCGATGAATTCCACCGGACCGGTGGTGTAGCGATCCTTCGGAATCTCCACCAGCAGGAAGTCCTTGACCTGATAGGTCGCGCCGGAAACCGGCTTGACGAAGCGATATTCCAGCTTCAGCACGCCGTTGCGCATGGTGACCTTGTCGGCGGCGAATATCTGGCTGCGCTCGGCGGCGTCAGGCGCCTGGATCACGCGCGTGGCGAGCAGCAGCTGGCGCGTCTCGAAGTATTCCACCGATGGCGTCAGCGCGCGTTGGGAACGCATCGTCGTCGCCGGCTGGAACCAGTAATCCCAGTCGGCCTGGGAGCGGATCAGCGCGCACAGCACCGGCTGCGCCTTGTTGTCCCAGTTTTTGACGAAACTCTGATAGGCGCTGCTCGGAATGGTCGAAAACGGCACCAGGCTGGTGTCTTCCTTCTTCCAGAAAAACAGCGAGCAGCCGGTAAGCGCTACGCTTGCTCCCGCCAGCATGCTGCATGTCATTGTCGTCGCAATAATCTTCTTCATACCTGATCCCACCGCTCCTGTTTTACTTTTACCTTGCCTGACGGCACAGCATTAAAACATGCATTGCCACGGATACAGCCCATTTCATGAAAACTTTACATTTTTCTTGCGGCCTTCTTCGAGGACGCGGCCACTTCCGAACCTGTTCACGCTCAATTGCGAAGCCGTGAACAGCTGCTTAGTCAGCGCCCGGGCGATTTAGTTTTCCCGGCGCTTGAGAATTTGCGAAGGTTTTTTCAGAGCCGGGCGGCGCTTTCTGAGAAAATACGCCATTGTTCCAGCACATCACCAAAGGCCGCCATGACTACCTCCGCCACCTCCACTACCCCTGCCCTGTCCGCAGCGATGCGCTCCTTCGTCGAAGCCCTGCCCAAGACGGAGCTGCACCTGCATATCGAAGGCACGCTGGAGCCTGAATTGCTGTTTGCCCTGGCGCAGCGCAACAAAGTCGCGCTGCCTTACGCCTCGGTCGAAGCACTGCGCGCGGCCTACGACTTCACCGACCTGCAATCCTTCCTCGATCTCTATTACGCCGGCGCCAACGTGCTGCAGACCGAGCAGGACTTCCACGACATGACCGCCGCCTACATCGCGCGTGCCCGCGCCGACAATGTGCGCCATGCCGAGATTTTCTTCGATCCGCAGACCCATACCGAGCGCGGCATCGGCATCGACGTGGTGTTCGCCGGCATCGCCCGCGCCCTGCGCCAGGCGCGCGACGAACACGGCTTTTCCAGCGCCATGATCATGTCCTTCCTGCGTCATCTCTCCGAAGAAGACGCCTTCACCACGCTCAAAGCGGCGCTGCCGCTGCGCGAGCAATACCGCGACCTGTGGAACGGCATCGGCCTGGACTCGTCCGAACGCGGCAACCCGCCGGAGAAATTCGCCAAGGTATTCGCGCGCTGCAGGGAACTCGGCTTCCACCTGGTCGCCCACGCCGGCGAAGAAGGTCCACCGGCGTACATTCTCGGCGCGCTCGACGTGCTCAAGGTGGAGCGCATCGACCACGGCGTGCGCAGCGAAGAAGACCCGGCCCTGATGGAGCGCCTGGCGCGCGAGAAAATGCCGTTGACGGTGTGCCCGCTCTCCAACCTCAAGCTGTGCGTGGTCGACGACATGGCCAAACACAATCTGGCGCGACTGCTACGCGCCGGTCTTGCGGTGACCGTCAATTCCGATGATCCGGCTTACTTCGGCGGCTACATGAACGACAACTACCTGGCCGTCGCGTCGGCGCTGGAACTCTCGCGTGCAGAGATCGTGCAACTGGCGCGCAACGGAATCGACGCCAGCTTCCTGCCGGCCGCAGACAAGGGACGCCTGACTGCAGAGCTCGATCAGTACGACGCTACCCATTAACAGAAACGCATAAAAAACGGCGTCGCGATCATTCGGTCACGACGCCGTTTTTCTTTTCAGCGACAACAATTACTGCAGCAACTCCGCCAACGCCAGCGCCACCACCTTGGTGGCCTTGAACAGATCGTTAAGGCGCAGGTTCTCGTCCGAATTATGACCGCGCGCTTCCATCAGCGTGCGCGGACCGGCGCCGTACAGGATCGTCGGAATGCCTTGCTTGGTATAGTGGCGCGCGTCGGTGTAGAGCGGCACGCCGTGCGCCTTGACCGGTTCGCCCAGGATGGTTTCGGCATTGCGGCTGAACGCGCCGATCAGTTTTTCCACGCCCGGCAATTCGGCCAGCGGCTCGGCCAGCAGGATGCGCTGCACCCCGACTTCGATGCCGGGGTAGCGCGCCGCCGCGGCGTCGATCACGCGTCGCAGATCGCCTTCCGCGTCGAAGCCCGCTTCTTCCGGAATCATGCGGCGGTCGAGGCGGAAGCTCGCCAGGTCCGGCACCACATTGGTGTTGATGCCGCCTTTGATCAGGCCGACGTTGAGCGTGGCGTGGTCGATGCCGGCAACTGCGGATTTTTTTTTCGCCAGCTCGGTACGATAGGCGTACAGCGCCTGCAGGATGCCGGTTGCGGCTTCGATGGCGTCGATGCCGGTATGCGGCATGGCGGCGTGCGCCTGCTTGCCTTTGACTGTGACTTCCAGATGCAGGCAGCCGTTATGCGCGGACGTGATGCCATAGGCGAAGCCGGCCGAGACGGCGTAGTCGGGCTTGCTCAGTCCTTGCTCGAGGATCCATCGGGGACCGATGTCGCCGCCCGCTTCTTCGTCGTAAGTGAATTGCAGTTCGATGGCGCCGTTGAGGACCGCACCTTGTTTCTCGGCGGCGATCAGCGCCAGCAGCGCCCAGGTGTAGGTAGCGAAATCGGACTTCGACACGGCCACGCCACGACCGTACATGACAGGGCCGTGCTCGGCGTCCTGGACGATTTCACCGCCGTAGGGATCCTTGCTCCAGCCGAGGCCGGGCGGCACCACATCGCCGTGGGCGTTGAGCGCGATGGTCGGGCCGCCGCTGCCGAAGCGCTTGCGCACGATCAGATTGGCGGCCGATATCATGCCGTTGGCCTTGACCAGTTCCTCCTGCACTACGTGCACTTCCACATCGAAACCCAATTGCTCCAGCAAGGCCTGGGCGCGTGCGCCGTGTGCGGCGCAATCGCCGGACGGATTGTCGGACGGCACCCGTACCAGTTCCTGCAGGAAACGAGTTTGCGCGGCGTGTTCGGCGTCGAGGAAAGAGAGTACGGATTGTTGCAATGATGACGACATGAGATGGCCTGTAAAAGAGGACTGAAGACTGCTGAAAAACTGCATACGTGATTGTAAAAGACTTGCCCTGCACGTGTTTGCTCCTCGTTCGCCGCCTGCATCCCACAAAAACCCGTAGCAAGTACGCTTCTTGCATGGGAGGGAAAGTCGTCGTCAAAATGCATGGGCAATATCCGATGAAAAATACACAAATGATTGTCAACAATCGCTGTCGCAGCGTCGCTGCGGCAATGGCGCCCGCAAAGGGCGACAGAACGGCAGCTTCCGGCTGCCGCCAGTGGTGCAAGCCGCGCACGGCCGCGCCGATTTTGGTGCGAAAGCTCACCAAATTGTTGCAGATTGCTTTTTCCATTGTTGACAATGCCGGCCGCCGGTATGACTCCTGCATCGTCGCAAACAAGCTTTCGCTTCCGTCCAACCCTTGATGCCGTCCCTTCCCGCCATGACCAAACCAAGCAAGACATCCCGCTCGCCCCTGGCTTCGCATTCCGCCGTCCGCGATCATTCGCCGGCCGTCGAGGAACGTCTTTACCAGGACATCTATGACGCGATCATGGAACATCGCCTGCCGCCGCGCACCAAGCTCACTGAGCAGGTCCTGTGCCAGATTTACGATACCGCCCGGCACACCGTGCGCAAGGTGCTCTCGCGCCTGGCCACCGAGGGCATGGTCGACCTCGAAGCCAATCGCGGCGCCTTCATCGCCAGCCCCTCGCACGCCGAGGTCAAGGACATGTTCGAGCTGCGCAACATCATCGAATACGCGGTGCTCGACAAAGTCGGCCGCGAAGCCAGCACGCGCGAGATCGCCGGCCTGCGCAAGATGGTCGAGGAAGAACGCAACTCCTACCTGACCGGCGACCGGCCGCGCTGGATCCGTCTGTCCGCTCAGTTCCACTTGGCGCTGGCCGAGCTGACCGGTAATGCGCTGCTGGTCGACACGCTGCGCAAGCTGGTGTCGCGCACCACGCTGATGATCGCCAAGACCGAAGCGCCGGGACACAATGCCTGCTCCTTCGATGAACACGACACCGTGCTGGCGGCGCTCGAAAACGGCGACATCACGCTGGCGCAGGAACACATGGCACACCATTTGCACTTGTGCGAAGACCGGGTCCGCCCCAGCGACGACGATCACTTCGATTTGCGATCGGTACTGGGAAAGAGTTCCTGAACACCGTCTTCCTCATTTCAAAAGAACACATGCAACGCATACCAGCAGCAGCCAACTACCCGCGCGACCTGATCGGCTACGGCCGCAACGTTCCTCACGCCAACTGGCCGGGCCAGGCCAGGATTGCGCTGCAGTTTGTGCTGAACTATGAAGAAGGCGGCGAGAATTCCGTGCTGCACGGCGACCCGGCTTCGGAGCAGTTCCTGTCCGAAATCATCGGGGCGGCCGCCTATCCTGCACGCCATCTTTCGATGGAATCGATCTACGAATACGGCTCGCGTGTCGGTGTCTGGCGCATCCTGCGCGAGTTCGAAAAGCGCCGGCTTCCGCTCACCGTATTCGGCATCGCCATGGCATTGCAACGCCATCCGGAAGTGACGCAGGCCTTCATCGAGCTGGGTCATGAAATCGCCTGCCACGGCCTGCGCTGGATCCACTACCAGAGCATGGATATCGACATCGAGCGCGAACACATGCGCGTCGCCGTCGAAATCTTCCGCGAACTGACCGGCGCCGATCCGCAAGGCTGGTACACCGGCCGCGATTCGCCCAACACGCGCCGCCTTGTCGTCGAGCACGGGGGCTTCGCCTACGACTCCGATTACTACGGCGACGACCTGCCGTTCTGGACCCGGGTGGCGCTGGCCGACGGCTGCGAGCAGCCGCATCTGGTCGTACCCTACACGCTCGACAGCAACGACATGCGCTTCGCCACGCCGCAGGGTTTCAACACCGGCGAGCATTTTTTCCAGTACCTCAAGGACAGTTTCGACGTGCTGTACGCGGAGGGCGAAGAAGCACCCAAGATGCTGTCGGTCGGCATGCACTGCCGCCTGCTCGGCCGCCCCGGCCGGTTCGCGGCGTTGCAGCGCTTCCTCGACTACGTGCAGTCGCATGAACGCGTATGGATCTGCCGCCGTATCGACATCGCGAACCATTGGCGCGAGCAGCATCCCTACGCCGGCTGAACCGTCTGTCCAAAGACGAAAGGCTGAACATCGTGTTCAGCCTTTTTTATTATCCGGATGTCCGCCGGCTGGTCATTCGCCTTTGGCGCCTGCTTCGAACCACTTGCCCAGCAAAGCCCGTTCTTCGTCGGTGATATTGGTCATGTTCCCCAGCGGCATGGCCTTCTGCACCACGGCTTGCTGGTAGATCTGCTGCGCATGCTGCAGTACGCCGTCCTTGCTGTCGAGCAGGATGCCCTTGCCCGGCACCGGCATTAGCGTCGGCTTGGCCGCATGGCACTGGATGCAGCGCGTTTCAATCACTTGCTGCACCTGGGCGAACGACACCGCCGGCGCATTTTTCGCCACCGTCTGGAGCGCCGGCTTCGGCGCGATCCAGAACGCCACGCCGGCCAGGATCACGATGGCCGCCGCCGGATACTGCCACTTGAACACGCCCTTGTGTTTAAGCACGAAAAATTGCCGGATCAGCACGCCGGCCAGCATGATCAGCAGCAGCACCAGCCAGTTATTGCCCGCGCTGTAAGTCATGCTGTAATGATTCGACAGCATCGCGAAGATCACTGGCAGCGTGAAGTACGTGTTATGCACGCTGCGCTGCTTGCCGCGCTTGCCGTGGATGGGGTCGGGGCTTTGTCCCGCGCGCATCGACGCCACCATCTTGCGCTGGCCGGGAATGATCCAGAACAGCACGTTGGCACTCATCACCGTCGCCAGCGACGCCCCGGTCATAAGGAAAGCCGCGCGGCCTGAAAACACATGGCACGCCACCCAGACCGCCGCAACGACATAGAGCGTGACCAGCACGCCCACCATGCGGTCGCCGCCCGGCTTGTCGCCGAACAGACGGCAGATGGCGTCGTACACCAGCCAGCCTGCGACCAGGTAAGCCAGCGCTGCACACACCGCGGTGGTCGCGGTCATGTCGAGCACGTGCCTGTCGACCAGGAAGGTGCCGGCGTTGAACAGGTACAGGACCGAGAACAGCGCAAAGCCCGACAGCCAGGTGCTGTATGACTCCCAGAAAAACCAGTGCAGGTTTTGCGGCAGGGTCTTCGGCGCCAGCAGATATTTCTGCGGATTGTAGAAACCCCCGCCGTGCACGGCCCACAGTTCGCCGCCGACGCCCTTGCCAAGCAGTTCTGGATCGTCGGGCCGGGTCAGGCTGTTGTCGAGCCAGACAAAGTAGAACGAGGATCCGATCCAGGCAATCGCCGTGATGACATGCAGCCAGCGCAGCAAGAGATTGAGCCAGTCGAAAATGTATGCTTCCATTGCGCCCCGCGTGGTGAGTCGAACCGAAAATTGTTTATACCATCAGTCGCCGATAAAAAAATGCCGGATCAAAAGACCCGGCACCGAAGGACGTGGACCGTAGGGCATGTTCACACCGGCAGGTCCGCAGAAATACTTAGAAATGGTATTCGGCGCGGATCATCGGCGTCTTCGCCAGCGAACCCGGCACGTTGTGCGGGTTGCCGAACTTGTTGCGCCAGTATTGATATTCCAGGCCGACACGGAAGGTGTTCTTGCCCATGCCCATAGGCATGCCGACGTCGTACATGATCTGGCCGTCGAAGTTCAGCTCAGGCGCGGTGCCGCCGCCGAACTCGTTCTTTCCCTTGGCGGCGATGTAGTTCACATAGCCTTCGAACGCGAAGCCGCTGGTGCCGAACGGGATGCCCCAGGCTGCATTCAACATCGGGTGCGTGTCGTAGGAGTAGCGGCTGGACATGCGAACGCCGTTGCTCAATGGCTGATTGCTTTCCCACAGGGCCAGCAGGCTGATGTTCAGGAAGCCCGGCACGTCCATCATGATAGTAGGACCCGCAACGATCATGCGCTTGCGCGAGCTGTAGCCGGGGTCATTCTTGGTGTTCCAGTCAAAGCCTGCAGTCAGGCCAAAGCCGCGCGCAGGGCCGAAAGAGAGGTCCTTGCCGGCTACCTTGCCGATATCCAGTGTATGACGATAGACGATATAGGCTTCTTGCGATTCGTTGTCTTTGCTATCCGACATCAGCAAATCGACGTTCAGAAAGTTGGTGCCGTATTTGTAACCGCTGGCGTGCGTGAAGTTGACGATCTTCTTGGAAATATCCTGCGAGTTGAACGGCTCGGCAAACTTGGTGCCGTAGCGGATACCGATCGAATTGTCCGCCCAATCCGCAGCATTGGCCGACATGCTGCTCATGGCCGAAACAGCCAGCGCTGCGGTAGTCAAGCACATCCCCATTGCACTCTTCTTCATACGTTTTCTCCCTTTTGCGTTTCATTGAAAAATAAATCCGGATCCCATCGCTCGTTGCTTGCAGCTTGTCGCTCAAGTAACGCGCGCTCCTTCATTTGCTCACCCATGTCCGATCAGGTCTGGCATCGCATGCCGACAAACGCCCATGCGTAATCTGCAATCCGCCGGGTTCCATCAATGCAAACGCCATGCCAGCCGAAAACAAGCGCCCGGAAAACTGTCGACAATGTGCGACCGGATGCGTTGACACGGGCCTGAACGGATTGAATCGACGCGCTGCGCGCAGGTCGGTCCGAGCCGCTGCGCAGAGTGAAAACACCCCTTCCGGATGTCCCGTCAAGTGGATGGCGCAGACAGATTGTCGACAAGATATAGAACGACAGTACTAAACGATGTCTCCCACAAACACCTGTATCTACAAGGCTTACAGGCGCGTAAGAATACTGTTTTTAGTGCAACTCTTGCTAGAGCGGTGCAACAAAGCACCAAATTGTCGCAAATGAATTTTTGGATTGTCGACAAAATTCGGACCTGCCAAAGGCCGACGCGAGCGCTGTCTTCGCCGTCGCCGCCGTCCGGCGTTCTTGGCACAGTAAATGCTTTTCAAGAGGACATCGTTTGTAAAAACCGGACAACAAAACCGGGCCGCATTGGCGACATTGCCGTCACGTCGCCTGCACCCGGCCAACCGATCAACTGAATTCAACGGAAAGCCCATCATGCACGCCAACAAGCTCTTCAAGTTCACCGCCGCCGTGCTGCTTAGCGCCACCTGCTCCGCCTCCTTTGCGCAGGAAACCAAAATCAAGTTCCAGCTCGACTGGCGCTTTGAAGGTCCGTCCGCATTGTTCCTGGTGGCCAAGTCCAAGGGCTATTTCGCGCAGGAGAAACTGGACGTCGTCATCGACGCCGGCAGCGGCTCCGGCAACGCCGTCAATCGCGTGGCGTCAGGCACGTACGACATGGGCTTTGCCGACATGGCGGCGCTGATGGAATTCACTGCGAACAATCCTGCCTCGCCGGGCAAGCCGATGGCCGTGATGATGGTCTATAACGACACGCCGGCAGCAATCTTCTCGCTCAAGAAGACCGGCATCAGGACACCGGCCGATCTGGTCGGCAAGAAGCTCGGCTCGCCGGTGTTTGACGCCGGCCGCCGCGGCTATCCGATCTTCGCCAAGGCCAACGGCCTGGATGCCTCCAAAGCCAACTGGATCAGCATGGATCCGCCGCTGCGCGAAACCATGCTGGCGCGCGGCGACGTCGACGCCATCACCGGCTTCTACTTCACCTCGCTGCTGAACCTGAACGCACGCGGCATCAAGGATTCAGACATCAACGTGATGATGTATCCCGACTATGGCGTCAAGCTGTACGGCAACGCCATCATCGCCAACGAAAGCCTGATGAAGACCAATCCGGAGGCGCTCAAGGGCTTCCTGCGCGCCTTCGCCAAGGCGACCAAGGATGTGCTGGCCGATCCCGAAGGCGCCATCAAGGTGCTCAAGGAACGCGACGGCCTGATCGACGCCAAGCTGGAACTGCGCCGCCTCAAGCTGGCCATCTCCAGCGCCATCGCCACGCCGCACGCCAAGGCCGAAGGCTACGGCCAGGTATCCCTGCCGCGCCTGACGCTGATGGCCTCGCAAGTGTCGGACGCCTACGCCACCAAGACGCGTGTCAATGCGGAAAAGATCTGGACCCCGGCTTACCTGCCGTCCAAGGAACTGCTGAATGTGTTCGGGAAATGACATTGCAAGCTGACGCCCTCGAAGCAACCATGACTTCCTCGAACACTGAGGCGGAGACGGACACCTTCGTCGATTTCCGCCGCGTCTTCCTTTCCTACGACGGCTCCGACGAATTTGCGGTCGAAGACATTTCGCTGCAAACCAGGCAGGGAGAGTTCATCTCCATCGTCGGTCCGTCCGGCTGCGGAAAGTCGACTTTCATGAAGCTGGCGACGGGCCTCAAGCGTCCCACACGCGGCAGTATCGCCATCGCCGGCGCGGACGTGACCGGGCCGCTCAAATTCGTCGGCATGGCCTTCCAGGCGCCGACACTGCTGCCGTGGCGCACCACGCTCGACAATGTGCTGCTGCCGCTGGAAATTGTCGAGCCGTATCGCAGCGACTTCAAGAAGAACAAGGCGCAGTACGCCGAGCGTGCGCTCAAATTGCTCAAGACCGTCGGCCTCGACGGCTATGCCGACAAGTTTCCGTGGGAACTGTCGGGCGGCATGCAGCAACGCGCCTCGATCTGCCGCGCGCTGATTCACGAACCGAAGATGCTGCTGCTGGACGAGCCTTTCGGCGCGCTCGACGCCTTCACCCGCGAAGAACTGTGGTGCGTGCTGCGCGATCTGTGGACCGAACGCAAATTCAACGTCATCCTGGTCACGCACGATCTGCGCGAAGCCGCCTTCCTGGCCGACACCATCTACGTGATGAGCAAGCGCCCGGGCCGTATCGTGGCGCGCAAGGAAAATCCGCTGCCGCGTCCGCGCGAACTGGAGCTCACCTACACCGATCCCTTCAACGCCCTGGTGCACGAGTTGCGCGAGCATATCGGCCGCGTGCGCAACACCTGAAAACGACTGAGGCGACCATGAAAAAACCTTCTTCGCTGAACCGGGCCGCACGTACGCTGGCGCCGTGGATACTGCTGCTGGCGATCCTCGTCATCTGGCAGATCATCTGCAGCGCGCTGGACGTGTCCGAGTTCATCTTCCCAAGTCCGATGGCGATCATCGAGGCCATGATCGAATTCGCCGGCCCGATTGCGCACCACGCGCTGTCGACCTTCTGGGTCACCATGGTGGGCTTCGCCATCGCCGTGGCGGTGGGCGTGTCGCTGGGCTTCCTGATCGGTTCGTCGCCGCTGCTCTATGCCGCAGCCTATCCGCTGATGACGGCGTTCAATGCGCTGCCCAAGGCCGCTTTCGTACCGGTGCTGGTGGTGTGGTTCGGCATCGGCGCCGGGCCGGCGATCCTGACGGCTTTCCTGATCTCCTTCTTCCCGATCATGGTCAACATCGCCACCGGCCTGGCGACGCTGGAGCCGGAACTGGAAGACGTCCTGCGCGTGCTCGGCGCCAGGCGCATGGATATCCTGCTCAAGGTCGGCCTGCCGCGCTCGCTGCCGTACTTTTTCGCCTCATTGAAGGTCGCCATCACGCTGGCCTTCGTCGGCTCGACCGTGTCGGAAATGAACGCCTCCAACGAAGGCATCGGCTACCTGCTGGTGTCTGCCGGTTCGTCGATGAAGATGCCGCTGGCGTTTGCCGGCCTGGTGGTCATCGGCGCGATGGCGATGGCCATGTACGAGCTCTTCGCGATCATCGAGAAACGCACCACGCGCTGGGCCCACCGCGGCGGCAACCGTTCGTGATATTTTTGCAATTTTCCTGATTGTCGACAATTCGGCTTATTTGGCTATGGTAAATTCCGCAGAACATTTGAATAACCTGGAGCGCGCCCGGTGCGGCGCTGTTCCTGCGAGGGGAAATCCGTGACCGCAACGTCGCCTGCGCGCTTGCAAATAGCGCATATACGCAAGGCCTATCCGGGGGTGCTGGCCAACGACGACATCAACCTGAGCGTTGCACCCGGCGAGATCCATGCCGTGCTCGGCGAGAACGGCGCCGGCAAGTCGACGCTGATGAAGATCATCTTCGGCACGGTCAAACCCGACGCCGGTGAAATCTACTGGAACGGCGAACTGGCCCACATCGCCAATCCGCAGATCGCGCGCAAGCTCGGCATCGCCATGGTGTTCCAGCACTTCTCGCTGTTCGACACGCTGACCGTGGCGGAAAACATCGCGCTTGGCCTGGACGCCGGCACCGACATGCAGGACCTGATCGCGCGCATCCGCCAGACCGGCGACAAATACGGCCTCGAACTGGAACCCAATCGCCACGTCCATACACTGTCGGTAGGCGAACGCCAGCGCGTGGAAATCGTGCGCGCGCTGCTGACCGATCCGCAATTGCTGATCCTCGACGAACCGACTTCAGTGCTGACGCCGCAGGCGGTCGAGAAGCTGTTCGTCACACTGCGCCAACTGGCCGACGAAGGCTGCAGCATCCTCTACATCAGCCACAAGCTCGATGAAATCCGTGCGCTGTGCCACAGCGCGACCGTGATGCGCGGCGGCCGTGTGACCGGCACCTGCGATCCGCGCAATGAAACCAGCGCCGGCCTGTCGCGCATGATGATCGGCGAAGAGCTGGTGCGCCTGCGCCGCGAACGCAATCCGGAATCCCTGCGCAACGAGCGCAAGCTCCACGTCAATCGCCTGAATCTGCCGAAAGCGCATCTGTTCGCCACCGAACTCAAAGACATCGAGTGCGAAGTGCGCGCCGGCGAAATCGTCGGCATCGCCGGCGTCTCCGGCAACGGCCAGCAGGAATTGCTGGCGGCGCTGTCCGGCGAAGACCAGCGCGCTGCGCCCAACATGATCATGCTGGCCGGCAGCGCCGTCGGTCATCTGGCGCCCAACCCGCGCCGCGCGAAAGGCCTCGGCCTGGTGCCGGAAGAACGGCTCGGCCGCGGCGCCGTGCCGACGCTGAGCCTGTCGGCCAACATGCTGCTGTCGCATCAGAAAGTCCCCTACGTGAAGCACGGCATGATCGACTTCGCCTACACGCGCAAGATCGCTGCGTCCATCATCGAGCGCTTCAAGGTCAAGGCCGGCGGTCCCGATGCGCTGGCGAAAAGCCTGTCCGGCGGCAACCTGCAGAAGTTCATCGTCGGCCGCGAGATGGAACGCAAACCCGGCGTCTTCATCGTCGCGCAACCGACCTGGGGCGTCGACGTCGGCGCCGCCGCACAAATCCACGCCGAAATCCTGGCGCTCAAACAAGAAGGCTGCGCCGTGCTGGTGATCTCCGAAGAACTCGACGAATTGTTCGCGCTGTGCGATCGCCTGCATGTGATCGCCAAGGGACGCTTGTCGCCTTCCATCCCGATCGAACAGGCCACGCGCGAACAGGTCGGCTTGTGGATGAGCGGTTTGTGGAGCGACGGCGCGACGGACGCCGCGGCGGAGGCTGCACATGGCTAAGGCAATGCTCACCTCGCTTCCCTTCCGGCTCGAGCTGCGCGGCGTGCCGTCGCGCCGCATGACGTATCTGTCGCCGGTCATCGCGATCGTCCTGACGCTGTTGCTCGGCGCGCTGCTGTTCATGGCGCTGGGCAAAGATCCCATTGCCGGTCTTAAGGTGTTCTTGGTCGATCCTTTCAGCAGCAGGCGCGCCATCAGTGAATTGCTGTTGAAATCGATCCCGCTGATCCTGTGTGCGCTGGGTCTTGCGGTGTGCTTCCGCGCCAGCATCTGGAACATCGGCGCCGAAGGCCAGTTCACCGTCGGCGCCATGTGCGCGGGCGCGATGCTGGTCTGGATCGACGTCCCCAACCATGCGATCCCGGGCGGCGTGGGATTGATCCTGATGATCCTCGCCGGCGTGATCGGCGGCGCGTTCTGGGCCGCCATCACGGCGCTCTTGCGCGACAAGTTCAACGCCAACGAAATCCTGGTGTCGCTGATGCTGACCTATGTTGCGCAGCTGCTGCTGATGTATGCCGTCAACGGTCCGCTGAAGGATCCCAACGGCATGAACTTCCCGCAGTCGAAGGTCTTCTCCGGCGAGTTCATGCTGCCGATGCTGATGAGCGGCACGCGCCTGCACGTCGGCTTTGCGATCACCCTCGCGGCGGCTGTCGTGATGGCGGTGTTCATGATGCGCAGCTTCCGCGGCTTCTCGCTGATGGTCGGCGGCGTCGCCCCTCACGCCGCACGCTACGCGGGTTTTTCCAGCCGCAATGCCTTGTGGGTATCGCTGCTGATTTCGGGCGGCTTCGCCGGACTGGCGGGTGCGTTTGAAATCGCCGGACCGATCGGCCAGCTGTTGCCGTCGGTGTCGCCGGGCTATGGCTTCGCAGCGATCATCGTCGCCTTCATCGGTCGCCTGCATCCGATCGGCGCGGTGTTCGGCGGACTGATCATGTCGCTGCTGTACCTGGGCGGCGAGCTGGCGCAATCGCGCCTTGGCCTGCCGTCGGCGATCACCGGCGTGTTCCAGGGCATGCTGCTGTTCCTGCTGCTGGCGTGCGACACGCTGATCGATTACCGCCTGCGCTGGAAAAAACAAGGATAAGCAATCATGGATCAACTCGCTCCTCTCATCGCGGCTTCGATCAACGCCGGCACGCCGCTGCTGCTGGCCGCCATCGGCCTGCTAATCAACGAACGCGCCGGCGTGCTCAACCTCGGCGCGGAAGGCATGATGCTGGTCGCGGCGATTGCCGGTTTTGCAGTTGGCTACTCCACCAAAAGCCCGCTGCTGGGCTTCATGGCGGGCGCCGTTTGCGGCATGCTGATGGCGACGCTGTTTTCGTGGCTGGCGCTGGTGCTGGCGACCAACCAGGTCGCTACCGGACTGGCGCTGTCGATCTTCGGCACCGGACTGTCGGCGTTCATCGGCCAGCGTTTCGTCGGCCTGGCGCTGCCGTCGCAAAGCACCGGCATTCCCGGCCTGAATACGATTCCCTTCGTCGGTCCGGCCTTCTTCACTCAGCACTGGATGGCATATGTCGCGCTGCTGCTGTGCGCGGCGATCGCGTGGTTCCTGTATCGCACGCGCGCCGGCCTGATCTTGCGCGCGGTCGGCGAGTCGCCGGAGTCGGCGCATGCGCTGGGCTATTCGGTGCGCGGCATCCGCTTCCTTGCGCTGCTGTTCGGCGGCGCCTGCTGCGGCCTGGCCGGAGCCTATCTGTCACTGGTCTATACACCGATGTGGGTGGAGGGCCTGGTGTCCGGACGCGGCTGGATAGCGCTGGCGCTGACGGCCTTCGCCACCTGGCGTCCGGCACGGGTCTTGCTGGGTTCGTTGCTGTTCGGCGGCGTGACGATTCTGCAGTTCTATTTGCAAGGCATCGGCGTGACGATTCCGTCGCAGATCCTGTCGATGCTGCCTTACGTCGCCACCATCGTGGTGCTGGCGCTGATCTCGCGCAATCCCGACTGGATCCGCCTGAACATGCCGGCTTCGCTGGGCAAGCCGTTCCGCCCGGGATCGTCCTGATTTTGTCGTTGGTTTTTTAGTTCGTTTTTATTTCGTTTTTGCAGTGAATTCGTGCAGCTCATTTTTGTAACTGAATCGATATTGATTTTTCACCAGGGAGAGAAAGTATGAAAATTTCGCGCAGGGCCTCGATTGCGATGCTCGCCACGCTGGCCGCCGCCACCTTGATCGGCTGCGGCAAAAAAGAAGAAGCCGCTCCCGCAGCAGCAGCTGCACCCGCCGCCGCTGCGCCGGCCGCGGCCGAACCACTGAAGGTTGCGTTCGTCTACATCGGACCGGTCGGCGATGCAGGCTGGACCTTCGCCCACGACAACGGCCGCAAGGCGGTCGAAGCCAAGTTCGGCGACAAGGTCAAGACCACCTTCGTCGAAAACGTCCCTGAATCTGCGGCCGACGCCGAACGCGTGATGCGCCAGCTGGCTACCGACGGCAACAAGCTGATCTTCGGCACCACCTTCGGTTACATGGAGGCGATGCTCAAGGTCGCCAAGGAATTCCCGGACGTCAAGTTCGAACACGCCACCGGCTTCAAGACCGCCGACAACCTGGCGCAGTACGACGTGCGCACCTATGAAGGCGCTTACCTGGCAGGCGTGGTCGCCGGCAAGATGAGCAAGTCCGGCAAGCTGGGCGTGGTCGCTTCGGTGCCGATTCCTGAAGTGGTCCGCAACATCGACGCCTTCACGCTGGGCGCGCGCTCGATCAATCCGAAAATCACCACGCGCGTGGTCTGGGTCAACAAGTGGTTCGATCCGGGCAAGGAGCGTGAAGCCGCCACCACGCTGATCGGCCAGGGCGTTGACGTGCTGATGCAAAACACCGATTCCGCCGCCGTCGTCCAGACCGCGCAGGAAAAAGGCGTCTACGCGTTCGGCTGGGACAGCGATATGACCAGCTTCGGCCCGAAGGCCCATCTGGCCGCATCGATGATCAACTGGGGCGTGTACTACACGGCGCGCGTGCAGGCGGTGCTCGACGGTTCGTGGAAGAGCAGCACCACCTGGCTCGGCCTGAAGGAAAACGGCATCGACCTGGGCGGCTTCAATCCTGAACTGCCGGCCGACGTCAAGGCGCTGGTGGAAGAACGCAAGAAGGGCATCGCCGACGGCTCCGCACCAATCTGGAAAGGTCCGATCAAGGACAACACCGGCAAGGAACAAGTCGCCAAGGATGCGGTTGCCGATGACGGCTTCCTGCATGGCGTCAAGTTCTACGTCGAAGGCGTGGAAGGCAAAGTGCCGGGCTGATCATCCGCACCCTGCTCCGGCGCGCGCCGCCGGACTTGCCAATGTAGCAATCTGCCGGAGACGTCACTGTCTCCGGCATTTTTTTGTCCGTTGGTTTTATCTCCTGCAAATGCACGACCCGGAAGCGCCCCAGACCTTGCCGGAGGCCTGATATTGCGGCCGATAGCCTCGCATTGGCCCCTATCGCGGCGCCACGCTGACTGTATAATGCCAAACCAACACCGGCCCTGCGCCAGACGGAATCTCCCCGAACGCAATGAACCTGCCGTTTTCCCCACCCGGATAACGCAGGCACTGAACAACTTATGCAAAAAGCTCGTAAACCGATCGACATCAAGATATCCACGGTAGTCGCCATTTCCGCGATCCTGCACGAAACCGATCCGGCGGCGCTGGACAAGGCCCTCAAGGACATGACCGGCGGCGTGTCCGACTTCTTTGAAGACGAATTCGCCGTCATCGACATCGGCGCGCTGGATACGGCCGGCGCCGGCATCGACTGGGCCGCGCTGGTGAGCCTGTTCAAACGCTATCGCCTCAATGCGGTGGCGGTGCGCAACGCGCCGGAAGAACTGCACGCCGACATCGCCGCGCAGGGGTTGTCCATCGACGGCGGCGCCCCCCGTCCGCCGCAGCAGGAAGCCGCCACCGCTGTCGCAGCAGAGGAAGCGCCGCAGCCCGCAGTTGCTCCCGTACCGGCTCCAGCACCGGTCGCTGCAGCGCCGGTGCAGGCCGCTCCGGTTGCTCCGGCGGCCGCCACGATGATCATCGACACGCCGGTGCGCGCCGGCCAGCGCATTTACGCCCGCGGCGCCGACCTGGTGATCATGGCGGCGGTCAACAACGGCGCCGAGATCATCGCCGACGGCAGCATCCACGTCTATGCCCCGCTGCGCGGCCGCGCCCTGGCCGGCGCCAGCGGCAATACCGGCGCGCGCATCTTCGCCGCGAGCCTGGAAGCGGAACTGGTGTCGATTGCCGGCGTCTACCGTACCTTTGAGAACGGCCATCCGCCCGAACTGGCGCAGAAACAGGTGCAGGTGCGCCTGACCGGCGACCGCATCGACGTGTTGCCGATCAATACCAGCAAATAATTTAATCAAGTATTCAAATCTGATCTTCTAAGGAGTCTTTTGTGGCAAAAATCATCGTTGTGACATCCGGTAAAGGCGGCGTCGGCAAAACGACGTCGAGCGCCAGTTTCGCATCGGGTCTGGCTCTGCGCGGACACAAGACCGTCGTGATCGACTTCGACGTCGGCCTGCGCAATCTCGACCTGATCATGGGCTGCGAACGCCGCGTGGTGTACGACCTGATCAATGTCGTCAATCAGGAAGCAACGCTGAACCAGGCGCTGATCAAGGACAAGCACTGCGACAACCTGTTCATCCTGCCGGCCTCGCAAACCCGCGACAAGGACGCGCTGTCGGAAGAAGGCGTGGAACGCGTGCTGGCCGATCTCAACAAGATGGACTTCGAGTACATCATCTGCGATTCGCCGGCCGGTATCGAACACGGCGCCGTGATGGCGCTGACCTTCGCCGACGAAGCGATCATCGTGACCAACCCGGAAGTCTCGTCGGTGCGCGATTCGGACCGCATCCTCGGCATCATCCAGGCCAAGTCGCGCCGCGCCCTGAGCGGCGGCGAACCGGTCAAGGAACACCTGCTGATCACCCGCTATTCGCCCAAGCGCGTCGAAGCCGGCGAAATGCTGTCCTACACCGACGTGCAGGAAATCCTGCGCATCCCGCTGATCGGCATCATCCCTGAATCGGAGTCCGTGCTGCACGCCTCCAACCAGGGCAATCCCGCGATCCACCTGAAAGAAACCGACGTTTCCGAGGCTTACCAGGACCTGGTCAGCCGCTTCCTCGGCGAAGACCTGCCGCTGCGCTTCACCAGCTATGAAAAGCCGGGCCTGCTCCAGCGTATTTTCGGAGGTAAATGACATGGCTTTGCTTTCCTTCCTGTTTCCGCCCAAGGCAAAAAGCGCCACGGCCGCCAAGGAACGCCTGCAGATCATCATCGCGCGCGAGCGCGGCGGTCGCCAGGGCCAGGGGTATGACTTCCTGCCGGCGCTGCACAAGGAACTGATCGAGGTAATCTCCAAGTACACCAAGGTCAACGCCGACGACATCAAGATTTCGCTGGATCGCCAGGGCAACCTGGAAGTGCTCGACGTGAACGTGGTGCTGCCGGACGCGGACGCGACTTAAGCGCTTTGCCACTAGTCACTGCGCCGGACGGGTGCGCCATCGCGCGCACTCAATCCGGCGCAGTGCTTTTCGGACCTTGGATTCTCCGGCGCCGAAAACTGCTTCCCCGCATGCCATGCATATTTCCATCTTCAGCAATTCCGCCGCCGATATCGCCCTGATCGCCCGCAGCCTGCCTGCGCACGATTGCCACGGCGTGCAGCAGCGCGTGGACCTGCGCCGTGCGCATCCGCAATTGCTGATCGTGGATGTGGCCAGCGCCGGGGCGCATCTGGCGGACCTGTTGCAGATGGCCTGGACGCCGGCCATCCCGGTGCTGTTGCTGGCGGCGGATACACCGTCCGAACTGGCCGCGCTGGCTGCTTTGCCGGCGGCACCTGCAGATGAACACCTGGTCGACAGCGAATTCAAACCCCTGCGACGCCATGCGGTCGCCGCGCGCGTCAAGCTGCTGCTGCAACGCGCTTATCCCGGGCATGAAGAAACACAGGTGCTGCAATTTGGCGACCATGTCTTCGAGTCGCCGGCGCATGTCGTCACCCACGCCGGTATCCAGGTCACACTGACCCAAAAAGAATTTGCCCTGGCTGTTTTACTGTTCAGCAACCTCGGCCGGCCGCTGTCGCGTGCCTATTTGCAGGAAAGCGTCTGGGGTCCTGAAGATGAAAATGCATTGCCGACCCGCACCATCGACACCCATGTCTCGCGCGTGCGAAACAAGCTGGACTTGAAGCCGGAAAAGGGTTTCCGGCTGACGACGGTGTACGGCTACGGCTATCAGCTGGAGCAGCTGGAGCAGCTGGAGCGGCTGGCGGCGCCGGCCGCCAAGAAGTAGCCCATGCCGGGGGCGCGCACCGACTACCTTCTTACGCGCTGGTCGGCATCGCTGGCCGGTGCGCCGGCGAACCTGAGGTATGTCGAGACCGCTGCGGGACGCGTGCACGTGTTCGACTCGGCAAGCGAACCGGGCAACCACAACATGCTCCCTGATCGTCCCTGCATCGTCTTCACTCCCGACGGTCCGAACGTCGTGGCGCATTACCGGCGCCTCATCACGCTGCTGGCGCCGCGTTTCCGGGTCGTGTGCTTTGATATGCCGGGATTCGGCTTTTCGCTGCCGGCGGCAAATTACGGACACAGCCTGGAACAAGGAGCACACGCCGTACTCGCCGTTCTCGACGGGCTCGGCATTGCGCGGGCCACACTCGCCTTCAGTTGCGCCAATGGCTTGTACGCCATCCGGGCGGCGCAACTGGCGCCGGCGCGCATTGCCAGCCTGGTCCTGTCGCAAACGCCGTCACTGCCGGCCATGCAGGCCTGGGCTCGCCGCATGATTCCACGACCGCTGCGCGTGCCGGTTGCGGGCCAGTTGATTACCTGGCTGGCGCGCCGCAAGCTGGCGCAGCGTTGGCATCGCAGCGCGCTGCCTGCGCAAACGGACGCGACGCCGTTCCAGCTAGTGGCGCGACAGTCATTCGACGCCGGCGCTTGTTTTTGCCTGGCGGGAGTCGTGCAAGGCCTGCTCCGCGAAACCGCTCTCACAGAGCCCGTAACCCCGCTCGCGCCGCCCTGCACGCTGATCTGGGGCGAGCAAGACCGCTCGCATCGGGTGACGCCGCCCGAATCGTTACGAGAACACTTGCCGCAACTGCACATCCTGCGCTTCGCCGACTGCGGGCATTTTCCTGACCTGGAGCAGCCTGAACGATACGCGCAGGAAATTGTTGCTCATATGGAAAAATTGCTGCGCCCCTTGTCTCTCCCGGACATCAGTTCATAGCCTGCGTATATAGTCATTATTGATACACTTCAAATCCCCTTTACGTGCAGCGGGTATAATACTGAGTTGATATTTCTCCATTTTTTCGCAGCACTTCGCTCGTAAACCACAGAGTCGCCATGCACTTGCTTGCCGTCGGACTGAACCACACTACCGCGCCGCTTTCCCTGCGCGAAAAAGTGGCATTCCCGGCCGACCAGATCGGCCAGGCGGTGGCGTCGGCGCGCGCCTGGTTCGGGCGCTCGGACCTGAGCGCCAGTCGGGCGCAGGCTGGCGAAGCGGCAATCCTGTCGACCTGCAATCGTACCGAGCTGTACGCCGCCAGCACTGCGGCTGCGGGCGGCGTCGATGCCGCCATCGACAGCACCGCGCATTTCCTCGCCGACTACCACGATCTTTCCTACGCCGAACTGCGTCCCTTCCTGTATGCCTTACCGCAGGACAATGCCGTACGTCACGCCTTCCGCGTCGCCTCCGGGCTCGACTCGATGGTGCTGGGCGAACCGCAGATCCTCGGCCAGATGAAGGACGCCGTGCGCCAGGCGGATGCCGCCGGCGGCCTCGGCACCTATTTGCACCAACTGTTCCAGCGCACCTTCGCCGTCGCAAAGGAAGTCCGCAGCACCACCGAAATCGGCGCCCACAGCGTCTCGATGGCCGCCGCCGCCGTGCGTTTGTCGCAGCGGATCTTCGATTCGATCTCGGGCCAGCACGTGCTGTTCATCGGCGCCGGTGAAATGATCGAGTTGTGCGCCACGCATTTCGCCGCGCAAAATCCGAAATCCCTGACCGTCGCCAATCGCACGCTGGAACGCGGCGAAACGCTGGCGCACCGCTTCAACGGCGCGGCGCTGCGCCTGGCCGATCTGCCGACGCAGTTGTCGAAGTTCGACATCGTGGTGTCCTGTACCGCCTCGTCGCTGCCGATCATCGGCCTCGGCCTGGTCGAGCGGGCCGTCAAGGCGCGCCGCCACAAGCCGATTTTCATGGTCGATCTTGCGGTGCCGCGCGATATCGAATCGGAAGTCGGCCGTCTGGACGACGTCTTCCTCTACACCGTCGACGACCTCGCCTCGGTCGTGCAAAGCGGCGTCGAAAACCGCCAGGCCGCCGTCGCGCAAGCCGAAGCCATTATCGAAACCCGGGTGCAATCTTTCATGCACTGGATCGACAGCCGCGCCGTGGTGCCGGTGATCCAGGACCTGCACGACGCCGGCGAAACCCTGCGCCTGGCTGAGCTCGAACGCGCCCGCAGGCTGCTGGCCAAAGGCGAAGACATGGACGCCGTACTCGATGCGCTGTCCAAAGGCCTCACCGCCAAATTCCTGCACGGTCCGCAACAGGCCCTGCACCACGCACAAGGCGACGAACGCGCGCAACTGGTCCAGTTGCTGCCGCAACTGTTCCGCACCAAACGTTAGCGACTCCGTTCGCCGGCCGGCATCCTCGCGATCGCCGGCGCTCTCCCTGCCCCATGCTGGTATCGCGGGCATCGCATCACCCTCTCATTTCCGTAAAGTCAGTCCATGAAACCCTCGATGCTCACCAAACTCGACCAGCTCGCCGAACGGCTGGAAGAACTCAATAACCTGCTGATGCAGCAGGAAGCAACGTCCGACATGGACAACTACCGCAAGATGACGCGCGAACACGCCGAGCTCGGTCCGCTGGTGGCGTTGTACCAGGCCTATTCGCAGGCCTCGAATGACATCGCCACGGCGCAGGAGCTGCTGTCGGATCCCGACATGAAGGAATTCGCGCAGGAAGAAATCAACAGCGCCAAGGCGCGCATGGAAGCGCTGGAAGCCGACCTGCAAAAGATGCTGCTGCCCAAGGACCCCAACGACGAGCGCAACATCTTCCTGGAAATTCGCGCCGGCACCGGCGGCGATGAGTCGGCGCTGTTCGCCGGCGACTTGCTGCGCATGTACACCCGCTTCGCCGAACGCAATCGCTGGCAGGTGGAAATGATGTCGGCCTCCGAATCGGAAATCGGCGGCTACAAGGAAGTGATCGTGCGCATCGCCGGCTTCGGCGCATATTCACGCCTGAAGTTCGAGTCCGGCGGCCACCGCGTGCAGCGCGTGCCGGCCACTGAAACCCAGGGCCGCATCCACACCTCGGCCTGTACGGTGGCCGTGATGCCGGAAGCCGATGAAGTCGAAGACGTCGACATCAATCCGGCCGACATTCGCATCGATACCTATCGCGCCTCGGGCGCGGGCGGACAGCACATCAACAAGACCGACTCGGCGGTGCGCATCACCCACATGCCCACCGGCATCGTGGTGGAATGCCAGGATGACCGCAGCCAGCACAAGAACAAGGCCTCGGCGTTGAAGGTGCTGGCGGCGCGCATCAAGGACGTGCAACTGCGCGAGCAGCAATCCAAGGAAGCCGCCACTCGCAAATCGCTGATCGGCTCGGGCGACCGCAGCGAACGCATCCGCACCTATAACTTCCCGCAGGGGCGCATGACGGACCATCGCATCAACCTGACGCTGTACAAGCTGGATTTCATCATGGACGGCGATCTGGAAGAACTGACCAATGCACTGATCACCGAGCATCAGGCGGAGTTGCTGGCGCAGTTGGGCGACGAAGAATAAAACGCGAAAAATAAACTAATTCGCGCACCGCCGGTCGAACGCTCTCTTAAACGCTGAAGAGAGCACGCGATGAAGTTACCGGTCTGCCTGACATTGTCCATGACGCTGGTTGGCTGCGCCGGACCCTTCGCTACTCCTGAAGCAGAAAAAACCGCGCATTCCCTCTACGCTACCTACCAGGTAGTTGACAGTCGAAACAATCGGCACAACATCACCCTGGTCCGTTTTTATGAAAACCGCGGCAAGTCGGTACTGACGCTCAACGATGACTCCAGCGGCAATCAGATTCTCTATTACATCGTGGCAACCGAGTGCGACGGCAGCGCGGCGCCCGCACCCGCACCCGCTTCCGCTTCCGCTTCCACTTCCACTTCCACTTCCGCCACAACAGTTGCGGCTTCGCTGACCTGCCTGTTTTATCCCAATCCGGATGATAAATATCCGCCGCTGGGCGGGCAGAATTTCGGTGCGTATCCGCCATTCGGTTCCTCCCACCGTCCCGACGGGGCAATCGGTGCAAATCCATCGCCATTCAATCCTCCGCAATATCAGTATCGCGAACTGAATGCGCAGGACTTTCGCTCTTATCCCCTGGCCATGCCCGGACAGCGAACCACCTTTACTCTCACGGCGGCAAAGGACATGACAATCGTCGATAATGCCGGTCAGTACAAAGCTTTTCTTCCGATGCGCATCGAGAACGGCTACTATCTGACCGTTATCGGAGAAAATCCGACTTTACACTTGGCGCTAAAAAGAATCCCCTGACGCTCCTGCTCCTATCTCACAGCCATCATGCAACGTTCAAAATCCCTGCTCCTACTCGTCGCCCTTGCGTGCATCGCCCTGCTCGGCATCGCTCTCTATCTCCAGATCGTCGAGGAGATGCTGCCCTGCCCGCTGTGCATCATCCAGCGTTACCTCTTCGCCGCCATCGCACTGATCTGCATCATTTTCGCTTTCCTGCCGCCGCGCGCCGCCAAAACCGGCGCCGGGCTGGGCCTGCTGGCGGCGCTGGGCGGCGTCGGGACGGCCGGCTGGCACCTGTGGGTGCAGGCGCATCCCGGCACTTCCTGCGGCATCGATCCGCTGGAGACTTCTCTCAATAACGTGCCGACTGCCAATCTGTTTCCGCTACTGTTCAAAGCCGACGGCCTGTGCGCAACACCGTATCCTTTCCTCGGCCTGTCGATACCGCAATGGTCGCTGATCTGCTTCGTGCTGATCGCCGCCGTACTGGCGTCCCGCGCCTTCAAGCGCGGCTGAAGAAGATTTCCGGTGCGTGATTTTCCCGGTATTGCCGCAGGTGCGAGTCTGGGCGACGCGCTCAAGAACGCGCCGCTCGACACGCTGGAAAATCGCATCCTGCTGGGCCATGCGCTGCAACTGTCACGCATCCAGCTGATCACCCAATCGGAACGCCTGCTCACCGACGACGAAGCTGTGCGGCTGACCGCGCTGTATCGCCGCCGCCTGCAAGGCGAACCGATTGCCTATATCGTCGGCGAGCGTGAATTCTTCGGCCTCGCGATGGCCGTCACGCCGGATGTATTGATCCCCCGTCCCGATACGGAATTGCTGGTGGAACTGGCGCTGGAGCGTTTGCCGCAACAGGGCAAGGCGCTCGACATGGGCACCGGATCCGGCGCCATTGCGGTCGCCATTGCGCACACGCGCCCGGATGCCGACATGACGGCGCTCGACGTCAGTGAAGGCGCCTTGAAAGTGGCGGCAAGCAATGCGCAGCGGCACGGCGCCAAAGTGCGTTTTTTGCGCAGCGACTGGTACTCGGCCTTGACAGGCGCCGTACGGGAATTTGACCTGATCGTTTCCAACCCACCCTACATCGTCGCCGGCGACGCCCATCTTGCACAAGGCGATTTGCGCTTCGAACCGATCGGCGCGCTGACCGATCATGCCGACGGCTTGTCGGCATTGCGCACCATCATCGACGGCGCAGCAGGATATTTGAAGAATGGCGGATGGCTGCTGATGGAGCACGGTTACGATCAGGCCGAAGCCGTGCGTGAACTGCTTGCGCGGGGAGGTTTTACGGACGTGCAGAGCTGGAACGACCTGGCGGGAATTGCGCGCGTGAGCGGCGGCAAGATCGCCATCTGAAAAAAAGCCGCCGCCCGGGCATCGGGACGGCGGCGATTCTTCCGGTACCAATCAGGCTGCCTGTTTGCCGCCTTCCGGCATATGCGGCGTCTGCCCGGCATCGAACATGCGCAGCAAATCCGCTTCCTTCTGTCTGGCCGCCTTCAGGTGGCGTTCCTTGACATGGCCATAGCCGCGGATATCTTCGGGAATACGCGCAATCGCCACCGCCTGCGCCAGGTTGTCGGCGCTGAGCCTGCCCAGCAGGTCGCCGATGGTGCGGCTGTACTGAGCAATCAGATCGCGCTCCTGCTTGCGTTCAGCGGTATAGCCGAAGACGTCGAGCGGCGTGCCGCGCAGGAAACGCAGCTTCGCCAGCACGCCGAAGGCGCGCATCATCCACGAGCCGTATTCCTTCTTGATCAGGTGGCCGTTGCTGTCATGCCTGGCCAGCAGCGGCGGCGCCAGATGGAATTTCAACTGGTAGTCGCCCTCGAACATGCCGGCGATCTTTTCGCGGAAGGCCGGCGCGGTGTAGAGGCGCGCGACTTCGTATTCATCCTTGTAGGCCATCAGCTTGAACAGATAGGTCGCGACTGCCGTGCTGAACTTCATCGCCTTGCCGGCTTCGCCCAACGCGGCTTCCGCCTGCTGCGCCCGGGCGACGAAATCGCTGTACTGGCGCGCGTAAGCGGCATTCTGATAGTGCGTGAGGAAATCGATCCGCCTGGCCAGCACTTCTTCCAGCGAAGGCGGACGCTTGAAGTCGATTACCTGCGCCGTCATGCCGTTGCGACGGGCGGCTTGCGCCACCATGTCGGCATCGTGCGCGGCGGCGCGGCCCCAGCCGAAGGCCTGCTTGTTGAACTCGACCGACAAGGCATTGAGCTCGATGGCCTTGAGGATGGCGCCTTCCGACAACGGTACCCAGCCGCGCTGCCATGCATACCCGAGCATGAACATGTTGGTGGCGATGGCGTCGCCCATCAGCGCGGTGGCGATGTTGCCGGCGTCGATCAGGGCCACGCGCTCTTTGCCGCAGGCGCTCTGGATGCTGCCCTCGGCGGACTCCGCCGGGAACTGCCAGTCCGGATTGCGCACGAAAGCTGCGGTCGGCATGCGGGTCGCGTTGACGGCGGCATGCGTGCGTCCCTCGCCCATGCGCGACAAAGCGTCGCGGCTGGCGGTGACGATTACGTCGCAGCCGATCACCAGATCCGCCGCGCCGGTGCCCACGCGCGTCGAATACAGATCGTCGGCGCGTTCCGACAAGCGCACATGCGACATCACCGGACCGCCCTTCTGCGCCAGCCCGCTCATGTCGAGCACCGAGCAGGCCTTGCCTTCGACGTGCGCCGCCATCGCCAGGATCTGGCCGATGGTGATCACGCCGGTACCGCCAATGCCGGTGACGACGATGCCGTAGGTGTCGCCCATGGCCGGTAATTGCGGTTCGGGCAAGGTCGGTCCCTGCGCGGCTGCTTCGGTCTTTTCAACCGCGACGCGCTTGGCCTTTTTGAGCTTGCCGCCTTCCACCGTGACGAAGCTCGGGCAGAAGCCGTTCACGCATGAGTAATCCTTGTTGCACGACGATTGATTGATCTGGCGCTTGCGGCCGAATTCGGTTTCCAGCGGTTCCACCGAGAGGCAGTTGGATTGCACGCTGCAATCGCCGCAGCCTTCGCATACTGCTTCATTGATGACGGCGCGCTTGGCCGGATCGGGATAGGCGTCGCGTTTGCGGCGGCGGCGCTTTTCCGAGGCGCAGGTCTGGTCGTAGATCATGGCGGACACACCCGGCACTTCGCGCAGTTCGCGCTGCACGGCATCGAGTTCGCTGCGATGGCGGATGGTCACGCCTTCGGCCCACGGCGTACCGGCCGGGTACTTGTCCGGCTCGTCGGTCACGACGATGATCGGGCGCACGTTCTCGGCGGCCAGCTGGCGCGAGATCATGGCCGGATCGAGCGGACCGTCGAACTCTTGGCCGCCGGTCATGGCGACCGCGTCGTTGTACAGGATCTTGTACGTCATGTTGACCTTGCCCGCCACAGCGGCGCGCACGGCCAGCAGGCCCGAATGGAAATACGTGCCGTCGCCGAGGTTGGAGAACACATGCTTCTCGCTGGTGAACGGTGCCTGGCCGACCCAGGTCACACCCTCGCCGCCCATGTGCGAGAAGATGGTCGATTCGCGATCCATCCAGGTCACCATGTAATGGCAGCCGATGCCGGCCAGCGCGCGGCTGCCGTCAGGCAATTTGGTCGACGTGTTGTGCGGGCAGCCCGAGCAGAAATGCGGGATGCGGTCCTTGTTCGGATCAGGCTTGGTGCTGACATTGAGCGTGGCTTCCTTGGCTTCGAGGAAAGCGATGCGCGCCTTGACGCGCTGCTCGATCGGATGGCCGGCATAGTACTTGGAAATGCGCGTGGCGATGGCGCGCGCGATCTGCGCCGGGCTCAGCTCGTAGGTGGCGGGAAGCAGCCAGTTGCCGTGACCTTCGCGCGGCGAGCCGCTCCATTCGCCGGTGTCGTCGAACTTGCCGACCACGCGCGGACGCACATCGTCGCGCCAGTTATAGAGTTCTTCCTTGATCTGGTATTCGAGAATCTGGCGCTTCTCCTCGACCACCAGGATTTCGTCCAGGCCTTGCGCGAACTCGCGCACGCCTTCGGCTTCCAGCGGCCAGGTCATGCCGATCTTGTAGAGGCGGATGCCGATATCGCGGGCGATCTGTTCATCGATGCCGAGATCGTAGAGCGCCTGGCGCGTGTCGAGATAGGACTTGCCGGCGGTGACGATACCGATGCGCGCACGCGGGCTGTCCCAGATGATCTGGTTGAGCTTGTTGACGCGCGCATAAGCCAGTGCCGCGTACCACTTGTAGACGTTCATGCGCGTCTCTTGCTCGAGCACGGTATCGGGCTGGCGGATGTTGACGCCGCCCGGCGGCAGTTCGAAATCGGTGGGAATGACCGGCTGCACGCGCTGCGGATCGATCTCCACCGACATGCCGGATTCAACGATGTCGGTCACGCATTTGAGCGACACCCACAAGCCGGTGTAGCGGCTCATGGCCCAACCGTGCAGGCCGTAGTCGAGATACTCCTGCACCGATGACGGATACAGCACCGGAATGCCGCAGGCCTTGAGGATGTGTTCGCTCTGATGCGCGGTGGTGGACGACTTGGCGGCGTGGTCGTCGCCGGCGATCACCAGCACGCCGCCGTGCTGCGAGGTGCCGGCCATGTTGGCATGCTTGAAGACGTCGCCGCAGCGATCGACGCCGGGGCCCTTGCCGTACCACAGCGAAAACACGCCGTCGTATTGCGCGCCCGGGAACATATTGACCTGCTGGGTACCCCACACGGCGGTGGCGGCCAGGTCTTCGTTCATGCCGGGATGGAATTTGACGTGCGCGGCGTCGAGATATTTCTTCGCCTTGGCGGCGGTCTGGTCGACCGTGCCCAAAGGAGAGCCGCGATAACCGGTGACGTAGCCGGCAGTATTCAATCCGGCCTGGAGGTCGTGTTGCCGCTGCAACATCGGCAGCCGTATCAGCGCCTGGATGCCGGTCATGAAAACGCGGCCGCGCTCCAGCGAATATTTGTCGTCCAGGGAAATGTCATCCAGCAACAGACGTTCGCTGGAAGGTAGGGGTGCGTTCATGCATTGTCTCCGTGCCAAAAATCGTGTCTTTGTTTGCACATGGATCTGTTCGAGATCCGGCTTAAAACTCGTTCGCCTTGTGGGCGGACGGTTTCGTTCTTTTGATGCGGCTACAGTAGCACAAGCCGCGTGTTGCCGCTACGCACGGCGCAGCATGGCGCGACATGGCACAGGATGGAACTGACAATGCGCTGACGACAAAAAAAGCCCCTGCGGTTAAAGGCAGGGGCCGGTGTTCGGTTGCTCGGTCAGGTTGTCGCCAATCAGGCGACCGCAAGGTTTTTTTCACCCGGCAACAGTGTATTGGCGGGCAAGGCATCCTGCGCTTTCAGTTGCTCGTACAGTGCGGTGAAATCGGGCGCGGTGTCGTCGAACAGTTGCTGGAAATCGCGGATGACGAAATAGGTTTCCTGGTATGAGTCGATCTTGTACAGCGTGCGCATGACGCGCTCGACCTGGAACGGGATGCGGTTCGGCTGCTGATTCTGCGGTGAACCGCGCAGGGCGTATTCGACTTCGCCGCCCGACGACAGGATGCCGGCGCCGTAGATGCGCAAACCCTCGGGACTCTGGATAAGGCCGAACTCGATGGTGTACCAGTACAAGCGCGCGAGGAAAGCCAGGCCGTCGAGCTTGAGCGCCTTGAGGCCGCCCTTGCCGTACTCCTGCAGGTGGTCGGCGAACACCGGATTGAACAGCAGCGGCACATGGCCGAAGAAATCATGGAACACGTCCGGCTCGACGATGTAGTCGAACTCGCTCTCTTCGCGCAGCCACACGGTGACCGGGAAACGGCGGTTGGCAAGGTGCTCGAAAAAGGTTTGGTCCGGCACCAGCCCGGGCACGGCGACCAATTGCCAGCCGGTGGCCTTGTACAGCGCTTCGGTGGTGCGGTCGAATTGCGGGATGCCTTGCGAGACGTCGAGCGCCTTGATGCTGTCGAGGAAGACGTCACAGGCGCGGCCCGGAATCAGTTTTGCCTGGCGCTCGTACAGGCGTCGCCACAGCGCGTGCTGGGCGGGCGAGTAAGCGGCCCAGTGCTGATCGACGACGTAGTTCTTGTCGGCGTTGCTGTAGTCGCCGCGCAAGGCGCCGCTGTCCGACTTGGCGGCCACGCTGGCAAAAAAGTCGTCGGTGCTGACGGAGTTGTTCATGAGTTCTGCTGGAAAATTCCTGGATGCCGCTATTATCGCTGATTTCGCGCCGGAGGCTGCGCGGCGGCCGGATTGGCGGATGGATTGGCGGATGGATTGGCGGATCGATTCAGGCCTTCGGTTTGCCGATGCCGAAGACCCTGCTGATCCATTTGAACAGCGCGCGCATGTTGGCTTTGACGATGTAGTCGAGCATGGCGGCCTGCTCTTCCATGGCTTCCTGAAACAGCGTGACCGGATTGGCCGGCTGCAACTTCAGGTAGGCGTCCGCTTCGCCGTAGTCGCGATGGATTTCCATGCCGGCTTTCTTTGCGATGTGCATCATGACCTTGTTGGAGGACAGGCAATGCATGTACAGCGTGTCGACATCGGCGTTGCGGCAGCGAATCGCGGCACGCACGAACAACTTTGTGCCGACGCCCATGCCGCGCGCCGCCGCCGACACCGACACGCCGAACTCGGCGACCCGCGCCTTGAGCGTGGCGCCGCTGACGGGCGATGCTTCGCGCGGTGCGAAGGCCAGATGGCCCACGCCCAGCAGGCGCATCTTGCGGTCGTAGACGCCGAAGATGGTGTCGCGGGAGAAATCGATATTCTCGACGTAGCGCGTCACCAGCTCATCGGAGAGCTTGCTGCCGAAACGCAACAGCCGGTCTTTTTCTTCCAGCGCCAGAAAATGCCGCAGCAGATGCCGCCGCGCGCGCGGCGACAGCTCCTTGACCAGGATCATCGGTTTGTCCGATGCCTCGGCGAGGGCAATGAGCGCCTGCTTCAGGCGGTCCAGCCTGGCGCGCAGTTGCGTGATGAAGGGTGGCATGGGCGGGTTGAGTTAAGCCGCTGCGGCGGCATATTCCGCCACCGCTTCCGTGCGCGCCGCCAGGATCGCTTCCGGGATGCGTTGCGGCTGCTCCCGGTATCTGGCGGCGATGGCGCCGGCATCCACGCCCTGGGCCGCCTTGAGCGCGCCCATGAGGTAATCCAGCTGCGGGAACGCGACGTCCTCGAAACCGGTACGGCCGCGGCGGTCGCATTCCGACGCCTGCAGCATGTCGTGGAAACGCTCCGGCTTGCGGAAGCCGTCGCAACGCGCCAGCAGATTAACGATGGTGGCGGGACGCAGTTCGAAGGCGCGGCCGACATTGCCATGTTCGCGCGCGGTGATCACGGCGAGGTCGCGACAATCGTTGGGCACCTTGAGCCGATCGCAGATGCCTTGCACCAGCTCGACGCTGCGGCCTTCATGGCCGTGATGGCTGGGCCACAGTTCGGGCGGCGTGGTGCCCTTGCCGAGATCGTGCATGAGTGCGGCGAAACGCACGCCCAGAGAATAGGAACGGCCGGCGGCATAGTCGAGCACCATCATGACGTGCACGCCGGTGTCGACCTCGGGATGGTATCGGGCGGGTTGCGGCACGCCCCACAGCGCATCCAGCTCCGGCAGGATGCGCGCCAGCGCGCCGCACTCGCGCAGCACATTGAACATGCGCGAGGGAGTCTGCTCCATCATGCCGCGCGCCAGCTCCTGCCATACGCGCTCGGGCACCAGCGCATCGACCTCGCCGGCGGCAACCATCTTTTGCATCAGCGCATTGGTTTCGGGTGCGACCGTGAAATCGGGAAAGCGCGCTGCGAAGCGCGCCAGGCGCAGGATGCGCACCGGGTCTTCGATGAAGGCGTCGGAGACATGGCGGAACACGCGCCTGCCGATATCGCCCCGACCATCGTAGGGATCGACCAGCACGCCGTCTTCGCCTTTGGCGATGGCATTGATGGTGAGATCGCGCCGCGCCAGGTCCTGCTCGAGCGTGACGGCGCTGTCGGTATGGAACACGAATCCCTTGTAGCCCGGCGCCGTCTTGCGTTCGGTGCGCGCCAGCGCGTATTCCTCCTGCGTGTCGGGATGCAGGAATACCGGGAAGTCCTTGCCGACCGGACGGAAGCCTTGCGCGAGCATGTCTTCCGGCGTGGCGCCGACGACCACGTAGTCGTGATCCTGCACGGGCAAACCGAGCAGTTCATCGCGCACCGCACCGCCGACGACGTAGATCTTCATCAGCGGCTCAATGGTCGGGCAAGACTTCTTTTTCGGCCAGCGCTTCGGCGATCCACTTGGCCACGGCGGGATGCGCCACCACGCGATCGACATAAGCCTGCAACGCCGGCGCCAGCGACACGGCGTAGCTGCGGAAGCGCATCACCACCGGTGCATAGAAAGCGTCCGCAATCGAGAAGTCGCCGAACAGGAATTCATGATGGCCGAACTGCGCCAGGCAGTCTTCCCAGATTTCACAGATGCGGCCGATGTCGCCCTGCGCTTCGGCGGTCCGGCCTTTGCCCGGATAGCTGCCGCGGATGTCCATGCTCATGGCGCTGCGCAGGCCGGTGAAGCCGGAATGCATTTCGGCCGTGATGCTGCGCGCTACCGCACGTGCGGCGGTCTCTTGCGGCCACAGTGCGCGGTCCGGGAATTGTTCGGCCAGGTATTCGCAGATGGCCAGCGAATCCCAGATGTGCGTCTGGCCGTCGAGCAGTACCGGCACGCGTCCGGCGGCGGAATATTCGGCGATCTTGCTGGCGGTGTCGGGCTGGTCGAGGCAGATGCGGATTTCGCGGAAAGGAATGTCGAACGCGGTCAGCACCACCCACGGGCGCATCGACCAGGACGAGTAATTCTTGTTGCCGATGACCAGCGTGATGGCGTTCTTGCCGGCTTTTTCCAGCGTCGCCGACAGGGTCGGATCAAGTTCGGTGTTCTGCATGGCGGTCCTTTTTAATATGTGGCTTCAGCGCCGCGCGCCGCGGCGATGGGCGTCCATTTGCTGTTGCAGGTGCACGCCTGCGAGGTAACGCGGCGCGATCGCTTCCAGCGCGGTCGGCACGATGTGCAGTTCCGGCGCCATCGGTCCGCTTGCGACATTGTCGACCTGCATGGAAGCCAGATTATCGCGACTCATCATGCGTCCTGGCAAATGTTCCAGCAAAAAAGCTTGCAAGGATGCCAAGCCCGGCGGCAATCCCAGCACCGGACGCGGATGGCCGGAGCACAATCCGGCCAGCTGCACCAATTGGCGCAGCGTGTAGACCTGCGGCCCGGCCAGCTCGTAGCTGCGGGCCTGCGTGGCGTCGTTGTGCAATGCGCTGACGAAAGCCTGCGCCACGTCGCCTACGTACACCGGCTGGAAACGCGCCTCGGCGCCGCCCAGCGGCATGAACGGAAAACGCTTTTGCAGCGCGGCGAACAGGTTGAGAAAATTGTCGTGCTCGCCAAACACCACCGAAGGCCGGAATACCGTGGTCGCGACAGCGGCGTCCGAAAACGCGGCCGTTTCGCCCGCAGCCTTGGAGCGCAGGTACATCGACGGCGCCTGCGCCGACGCGCCCAATGCGCTCATGTGCAGGTAACGCCGCACGCCATGCCGGGAGCAAGCGGCCACGATCCGGCGCGGCAGTTCGACGTGCGCGCGCTCGAAATCAGGGCCCCAGGCGCTGCCGCGCGGTCCGCTGCGCGAATGCAGGATGCCGACCAGATTGATGACGACGTCGGCGCGGGACACGAGGCTATCCAATACGGCATCGTCGTGCACGTCGGCGATCGTGGTGCGCACCGTCGGCATCACCAGCAAGTGCTTGCTGCGTTCATAGCGCCGGGTCGGCACCGTGATTCTTGCCGCCGTGTTGCGCGCCAGGTGGGCCGCCAGCCGGCTGCCGATGAAACCGGAGCCGCCGATTATCAGGATATTTTTGTACGCCATGGCCGTCATCGTTTTCTTTGCTTCAGGGCCGTGACGCAGAGCGCGGTGCAATCGTCTCGCAGTCGTGTCGCATCAGGGCAGGTCGGTCGGTGTATTGGTGCGCGGCGCCACCACGCCGAGCCGCTGCTTGAGCGACTGCGGCTTGTTCTCGAACAGGGCGGCGTAATAAGTGGCGTTGGACATCACGTTCTTGACGTAGCCGCGCGTCTCGTTGAACGGAATCGTCTCGGCGAAGATCGCGCCTTCGACACTGCGGTTCAGCGTCGAGCGCCAGCTGCGCGGACGTCCCGGGCCGGCGTTATAGGCGGCCGTCGCCAATGCCTGCGAGCCGTCGAGATTGTTGAGTACCATGTTCAGATAGCTGGTGCCGAGCAACAGGTTGGTGTTGATGTCGTTGATCTGGTCTTGCGTGAACTCGGTCATGCCGATCTTCTTGGCGACGTACTTCGCAGTCGACGGCATCAGCTGCATCAGCCCGGACGCGCCGACATAGGATTTGGCGTTCTTGATGAAACGCGATTCCTGGCGGATCAGCCCATAGACCCAGGCGTTTTCCAGTCCGAGCGGACGCGTGTTGGCGGTCATTTCACCCAGGTGCGGCGCCGGGAAACGCTGGGTAAAATCCATTTCCTGCTTGGTGCGGTCCGAGGTGTTCACCATGCGATCGAGCACGTCGCTCTGGCGCGCGAATTCGGCGGCGGCGAGCAACTGCCGATCGTTCATGCGGCGCAGTTCCCAGTTCCATTCACGGATGCCTTCGTAACGCATATTGAGCTCATAGAACTTGAGTGCGCGCTTGAAGCCGCTGTTCTGCGCCATCGGTGCGATCTCTGCCGGCGTCGGCGGTGTCGGGCCGGGAGGGATCACGATTTTCTGGCCCAGCTCTTCGGTGGCCAGCTGGCCGTAGAAGCTGACGTTCGAGGCAATCGATTGGAACAGGCGCTGCGCCGATTCAAGCTGGCCGTCCTCCTTCTGGGCACGCGCCAGCCAGTAGGTCCAGGTGATGTCGCTGCGCAGCGAAGCCGGCATGGATTCGATGGTGGACTTCACCAGCTTCCAGTCGCCGGCGCGCAGCGCAATCCGCACTTTCCACTGATAGGCCTCGTACGACAGCGGCGCGTCCTTGGTCTTGCGCCAGTAGTCGATCGCTTCCGGCATCAGCTTCATCGACGCCGGCAAGGCGACCTGCGCCCAGGCAATCGCCTGTTCCTGCGCAGTCAGGCCGGAGGCGCCGCTCAGGAAAGCCGCGGCCTGCTGCGGATTGTTCTTGGCGGCGCGGCCGACGGCGATGATGTACAGCTCGTGCGCGGTACGGCCCTGGCCCGGTCCGCGCGCCAGCAGCGGCGCCGGCTTGTCGATCACTTGCTGCAGGCTGAGATCGCCGTTGTCGGTGAAGATCGCGGCGCGGCGCGCCACCATGATGCTGCCGGCTTCAACCGCCTGGCGGATCTGCGCCCAGAGGTCGCTTTCGCCGAACTGATGGTTTTGCGCCAGCGTGCCGATCAGGTCGCTGCAACCCTGGCCGTAATCCTTGGGGCTGGTGAGCAGGGCGCGCGCTTCGTCGGCGACGTTCTGGCCCTTGAGTGCGCGCGAATTGAGCGCGAAGCATTTGACCTGCACGTCGTCGTTGAGCACGAACAACGGATATTGTTCATCGAAAGTGCTCCAGTCGCCGGTCTTGCCCAGCGCCAACAGCCAGTCGTTGCGCAGGCGGTCGCCGATCGCGGTGCCGTCGTAGCGATTCAGGAAGTCGCGGATTTCCGACACCGGCGCGGTGAAGTCGCGCACGCGGGGTTTCAGCCGATAATAGTCGACGTACGAAGGAATGACATAATCGGGCAACCGTGCCGCCAAGCTGAGCGCAGTGGCCGAATCGTCGACCCGCGCGGCGTCGCGCAGCGCAAGGAAGACGTCATCCGATGAAGCCGTCGCGGAAAGACGTTTCTGGGCCTGGGCCGGCAACGAAAAACTGAGTGCCGCCGCAGCAGCGCATGTGATCACGAGCACGCATTTCTTTAATTGCATTCTTATACAACCTTCGATTGAAACAAATGACGACTTCAAGGATAGCACGCGACTCTGCGCACACCGACGCTGCCGGGACGACGTTGACTACATTGCCGGCAACCGCCGCCGCGTCGGAAAAATCCGTCCTGCGCGCGCATCTGCTCGCCGCCCGCAAGGCCATGACGCCGGCCGCCAAAGCCGCGGCTGAAGCGGCTATCTGCAGCCGCCTGCTGGACTGGCTGCAAGAGAATCCGGTCGCCAGCCTCGGCGTGTACCACCCGATCCGGCAGGAACCGGATCTGTACCCGGCATATAACGCGCTGGCCGCCCAAGGCGTGCACCTGTCCTTGCCGATAATTCGCGGAAAAGACGCGCCGCTTGAATTCGTCCGCTGGACGCCGGGCGAAACCCTGGTGAAAGACGCCATGGGCACTTCCGTGCCGTTGCATGGGGAGACCGTGCGTCCCCAGGCCCTGTTGATCCCTTGCCTCGGCTTCAATGCCGAGCGGCTGCGGCTGGGCTACGGCGGCGGCTTCTACGACCGTACGCTGGCGCAGGATCCGCGTCCGCTGGCCATCGGCGTCGCCTATGCGGAGGCATTGGCGGAATTCGCCGGGCAGCCGCATGACATTGCGCTGGACCTGATCCTCACCGATGCCTGAAATGACTGCGCAATAAAAAAGCCGGCGCTTGCCGGCTTTTTTATTGCTGAAATCCGCCTCAATCCACCAGGCGTTGCCAGATTGCCATGGTCGCCGCAGGCTGGTTGAGCGTGTAGAAATGCAAGCCGGGCGCGCCGCCTTCCAGCAATTGTTCGCACAGCCGGGTCACCACGTCCAGGCCGAACGCGCGGATCGAATCGGCGTCATCGCCGTAGCTAGCCAGCTTGAGGCGGATCCAGCGCGGGATTTCGGTGCCGCACATGTCCGAGAAACGCATCAGCTGCGTGTAATTCGTGATCGGCATGATGCCCGGCACGATGGGTACGTTGACGCCGAGCTTTTGCGTTTCGTCGACAAAGTTGAAATAGGCGTCCGGATTGTAGAAATACTGCGTGATCGCAGCATCGGCGCCGGCTTCGACCTTGCGCGCGAAGTTGCGGACGTCGTCTTGCGGCGATTTGGCCTGGGGATGCATTTCCGGGTAGGCGCCGACTTCGATATGGAACCAGTCGCCGGTTTCTGCACGGATGAACTCGACCAGCTCGTTGGCATAGCGGAATTCGCCAGACGAGAAATCGGCGGCGCCGAAACCGCTCGGCAAGTCGCCGCGCAAAGCGACAAGCTTCTTGATGCCGTGCGATTTGTATTCGGCGAGAATCGTGCGCAAGGCGTCGCGCGAACTGCCGATGCAGGACAGATGCGGCGCAGCCACGTGGCCTTCGCGCATGATTTCCAGCACGGTGTCGAGCGTACCCTGCTGGGTCGAACCGCCGGCGCCGAAGGTGACCGAAAAATACTTCGGCTGCAACTCGGCCAGCTTGGCGCGCGTGGCGCGCAGTTTTTCCGTACCTTCGGGCGTCTTCGGCGGGAAAAACTCGATGCTGAAATTATGTTGTGTCATGAGGATTCGATCCAAAAACGATCCAGGGCCGCCGGTATCAACCGCGGCCAGGCTTGAGCAGCAGCGTCGACAAGGCCCATGACACGATGCTGTACAGCAACGCGCCGCCGACCGCGGACCAGAAGCCGCCCACATGGAAACCGCCCACCAGTTGCGCCACCACCCAGAACATCAGGCCGTTGATCACGAGAATGAACAAACCCAGCGTGAGCAAGGTCACCGGCAAGGTCAGCACCACCAGCACCGGGCGCACCAGCGTATTGACGAAACCGAGAATCAGGGCGGCAATCAGGGCGGCGCCGAAGCTGTCGACCTGCACCGAGTGCAACAGGTAAGGCACGGCCAGCAAGGCCAGCGCATTGATCAGCCAGAGGATGAGAAGACGCATGTGGTTTCCTTTCGGGCAGCGCGCCGGCCGGGTTCGGCAATATCTGCGTGGCAGCATTGCCATCATCCGGCCGGCGGCGGATAAAACGACGAACAAACGAACGAACCACCGTGCGGCGGTATTGCCGCCGCACGTCAAGCTGATTAATAGCGGTAGTGATCAGGCTTGTAAGGACCGTCGGCCTTCACGCCGATATAAGAAGCCTGCTCTGCCGTCAGGGTGCTCAGTTGCGCGTTGAGTTTCTTCAGTTGCAGGCGCGCGACCTTTTCATCCAGATGCTTGGGCAGCGTGTAAACACCGACCGGGTAGTTCTTGGTGTTCACGAACAACTCGATCTGGGCGATGGTCTGGTTGGCGAACGACGAGCTCATCACGTAGGACGGATGACCGGTGCCGCAGCCGAGGTTGACCAGGCGACCTTCAGCCAGCAGGATGATGCGCTTGCCGTCAGGGAAGATGATGTGGTCGACTTGCGGCTTGATGTTTTCCCAGGTGTATTGCTTCAGTGCGGCGACTTCGATTTCGTTGTCGAAGTGGCCGATGTTGCAGACGATGGCCTGGTCTTTCATCTTCTTCATGTGGTCATGCGTGATCACGTGGTAGTTGCCGGTGCAGGTGACGAAAATGTCGCCGTGCTCTGCAGCGTAATCCATGGTGACGACGCGATAGCCTTCCATTGCCGCCTGCAGTGCGCAGATCGGGTCGATTTCGGTGACCCAGACTTGCGCCGACAACGCGCGCATGGCTTGTGCCGAGCCCTTGCCGACGTCGCCGTAACCGGCGATGACGGCGACCTTGCCGGCGATCATGACATCGGTGGCGCGCTTGATGCCGTCGACCAGCGATTCACGGCAGCCGTACAGGTTGTCGAACTTGGACTTGGTGACGGAGTCGTTGACGTTGATGGCCGGAAAAGCCAGTTTGCCGTCTTTGAACATCTGATACAGGCGATGCACGCCGGTGGTGGTTTCTTCGGTCACGCCTTTGATTTGCGCCAGGCGAGTGGAATACCAGTTGGACGATGTCGCCAGCTTTTTCTTGATGGAGTTGAACAGGCAGATTTCTTCTTCCGAAGTCGGGTTGTTCAGCACCGATGCGTCTTTTTCAGCGCGTGTGCCCAGATGCAGCAGCAATGTTGCATCGCCGCCATCGTCGAGGATCATGTTGGCTTGTTCGTTCTCGCCGCCTTGCCATTCGAAGATGCGGTGCGTGAATTCCCAGTAGTCGTCCAGCGACTCGCCCTTGAACGCGAACACCGGCGTGCCCTTGTCGGCGATCGCGGCGGCGGCGTGGTCTTGGGTCGAATAGATGTTGCAGGATGCCCAACGGACCTTGGCGCCCAGCGCTTCCAGCGTCTGGATCAGCACGGCGGTCTGGATGGTCATGTGGATGGAACCGGTGATGCGTGCGCCCTTCAGGGGCTGGGCAGCGGCGAATTCTTCGCGGATGGCCATCAGGCCGGGCATTTCGGTTTCTGCGATCTTGATTTCTTTGTGGCCCCATTGCGCCAGGCTGATATCAGCGATTACATAGTCTTTGGTGGAATTGGTAGTCATGGCTGCGGCGTTCTTCACGCCCTCCTTTCGTAGAAAACAGAAAAAAAGTAACGTGAGCGCAGTTGCATGTTGACGGTATCAAGCCTGGCAAGATCGGTGTCTTGTCGCAACGCTCCTTGATACGGAAAGGCATTGTAAATCACTTGCCGGCGCCACGCCAGCGCACGACGCAATCCGGCCACAACGGGCCGGATTGCGCGTGGGGAATTACAGACCGGCAGCGGCCTTCAGTGCAGCGGCCTTGTCGGTACGCTCCCACGAGAATTCCGGCTCTTCGCGGCCGAAGTGGCCGTAAGCAGCGGTCTTCTGGTAGATCGGACGCAGCAGGTCGAGCATTTGCACGATGCCCTTTGGACGCAGGTCGAAATGTTCCAGCACCAGTTGCGCCAGCTTTTCGTCGCTGATCTTGCCGGTGCCGAAGGTGGTGACCATGACCGAAGTCGGCTTGGCGATACCGATGGCGTACGACACCTGGATCTGGCAACGCGACGCCAGGCCGGCGGCCACGATGTTCTTGGCGACGTAGCGGCCGGCGTAGGCTGCCGAACGGTCGACCTTGGAAGGATCCTTGCCGGAGAACGCGCCGCCGCCGTGCGGTGCTGCACCGCCGTATGTGTCGACGATGATCTTGCGACCGGTCAGGCCGCAGTCGCCTTGCGGGCCGCCGATGACGAAACGGCCGGTCGGGTTGATCAGGTAGCGGGTGTTCTTGATCCACTCTGCCGGCACGACCGGGCGGATGATTTCTTCGATCGCCGCTTCTTCGATGGCCTTGTGTTCCATTTCAGGCGCATGCTGGGTCGACAACACGATGGTGTCGATGGCGACCGGACGGCCGTCGACGTATTTCAGCGTGACTTGCGATTTTGCATCCGGACGCAGCCATGGCAGGCGGCCGTCCTTGCGCAGTTGCGACTGGCGCTCAACGATGCGGTGCGCGTAGTAAATCGCGGCCGGCATCAGTTCCGGTGTTTCATCGCAGGCGTAGCCGAACATCAGGCCCTGGTCGCCGGCGCCCTGATCGAGGTCCAGACCCTTGCCTTCGTCGACGCCTTGGGCGATGTCCGGGGACTGCTTGTCGTAGGCCACCAGCACGGCGCAGCTCTTGTAGTCGATACCGTAGTCGGCATTGTCGTAGCCGATGCGCTTGATGGTTTGACGGGCGACGTCGATGTAGTCGACGTTGGCGCGCGTGGTGATTTCACCGGCGAGCACGACCAGACCTGTGTTGCACAGGGTTTCGGCGGCGACGCGGGAAAGCGGGTCCTGTTCAAAGATGGCGTCCAGAATCGCATCGGAAATCTGGTCGGCTACTTTGTCGGGGTGACCTTCCGAGACGGATTCGGAAGTAAAGAGAAATTCATTGGACATCACATGCTCCTGCAGTATAGAGATTGAACCGGTGTCGCGGCTTGATCCCTAGCCTGCGACGCTTTAGCGAAATTTATATCCCGTCTCGCAAGTTGTCATTAACTCGACGGCTTTCATGCTATTTTACGCGTCTTGCAAAAATTCGGCAATTTCACAGCATTATTCACGGTAACGGCAAATATGCTTTTTTCTTTATTCCGCCTGTTGTCATTCCTTCCGTTGCCCTTGCTGCACCTGATCGGAATCGCGATGGGGTGGCTTGTTTACCTGGCATCGCCGTCCTATCGGAAGCGCCTTAAAAACAACCTTACGCGCGCCGGCCACGGACGGCATTTGTTGTCTGCCGTCAACGAATCGGGCAAGGGCATCTTCGAATTGCCGTTCATCTGGTGCGCCGCGCCGCAACGCGTGCTGCGCACCGCCCGCATCGAAAATTGGGAATTGGCCCAACAAGCCCTGGACGCAAAAACCGGCGCGGTCTTCCTGACCCCGCATCTCGGCTGCTTTGAAATCATCGCCCAGGCCATTGCTGAAAAGACGCCACTAACCGCATTGTATCGGCCGCCGCGCAAGGCCGCGCTGAAACCGCTGATCGAAGGCGCGCGTTCGCGTCCCAACCTGCATCTGGCGCCGGCCAACCTGTCGGGCGTGCGCGTCTTGCTCAAGGCGCTCAGGAAGGGCCAGGCCATCGGCCTGTTGCCGGACCAGGTGCCGCAACACGGCGAAGGCGTCTGGGCCGATTTCTTCGGCAAACCGGCCTACACCATGACGCTGTCGGCCAAGATGCACCAGATGAGCGGCGCGCCGATCATCCTGTCGTACGCCGAGCGCTTGTCGTGGGGCCGCGGTTTCGTCATCCGTTTCGTGGCATTTGAAGAAACCCTGGGCGAGACGCCGGAGCAACAGGCGCGCGCCATCAACCTGGCGATGGAGAAATTGATCGCGCGCTGCCCGGCGCAGTATATCTGGAGCTACAACCGCTACAAGACGCCGCCCGGCGTGACCGCTCCCGGAGCATCGCAATGAAGGCGCTGATCGCATTGATGTGGCTGCTCCATTGGTTGCCGCTGCCCATTCTCGGCCGCCTCGGGGCAGGACTCGGCTCGCTGCTGTTCATCATCATGAAGCCGCGCCGCCATATCACGCTGACCAACCTGCGTTTATGCTTCCCCGAAAAGACCGAAGCCGAGCGCGAGACCATTGCCCGCCAGCACTTCCAGGCATACGCGCGCAGCGCGCTTGAGCGCGGCATCCTGTGGTGGGCATCGGAAGCCCGCCTGAAGAGGCTGATCAAGGTCGAGCCGCGGGTGCCGGTGGAAGTCATCAAATCAGGCCCGACCATCCTGCTGTGCCCGCATTTCGTCTGCCTGGAAATCCCCGGCATCGCGCTGGTGCTCAATTCCGACTTGTCGATTTGCACCATTTACTCGAAACAACAAAACGAAGTGGTTGACCAGGCGCTGCTCAAAGGCCGCTCGCGCTTTCGCCCCGTGACCCTGCTGTCGCGCGAAAAAGGCGTCAAGCCCATCATCCGCGCCATGCGTGACGGGCTGCCGTTCATCATGCTGCCGGACATGGACTTCGGCCTGCGCGACGCCGAGTTCGTCCCCTTCTTCGGCGTGCCCGCCGCCACGCTGACCGCTACGGCACGCATTGCCGCCGCGACACACGCCAACGTGGTGCCGATGATCACGACCTTCCTGCCGAACTACCAGGGCTGGAAAACCACGTTCTATCCGGCCTGGGAGAACTATCCCGGCGACGACATCGTGGAGGCGACGCGCCGCATGAATGCCTTCATCGAAGAACGCGTGCTGGAAGCGCCGGCGGAATATTTTTGGGCGCACAAACGCTTTAAAACGCATCCTCCGGGCACACCTAATGTATACGGCCACGATTAGCATGGCCGCCTATAATTAATGCCATGAAAATCAAATTCACCAAAATGCACGGCGCGGGCAACGACTTCGTTGTCGTCGACGCCATTCACCAGGATATCGCCCTGACGCCGGCGCAATGGAAGTTCATTGCTGATCGCCGCTTCGGCATCGGCGCCGACCAGATGCTGGTGGTGGAAAAGACCGACTCCGAGGGCATCGATTTTCGTTATCGCATCTACAACGCCGACGGCGGCGAAGTCGAGCAATGCGGCAACGGCGCGCGCGCGTTTGCGCGCTTCGTCAGCGACAAAGGCCTGACCGCCAAGCGCGTGATCCGCGTGGAAACCATGTCCGGCGTGATCGAACCGACGCTTGAAGACGACGGTCGCGTCACGGTCGACATGGGCGCGCCGGTATTGACGCCGGAACAAGTCCCGTTCGATCCGTCCGGCCTGAACAGCAAGATCGAGGGCGATGATGCGCTGTGGCCGCTCGACGTTAATGGAAAGACAAGCTGGATTTCGGTCGTGTCCATGGGCAATCCGCATGCGGTGCAGATCGTTGCCGACACCGAAGCGGCGCCGGTGTTGACCGACGGCCCGCTGATCGAGCGTCACCCGCGCTTCCCCAAGCGGGTCAACGCCGGCTTCATGCAAGTGGTCGATCGCCACAACGTCAATCTGCGCGTGTTTGAACGGGGCGTCGGCGAAACGCTGGCATGCGGCACCGGGGCGTGTGCGGCGGTCGTCGCCGGCATCCGGCGCGGCCTGCTGGACACGCCGGTGGCGGTGCAAACCCATGGCGGCGAGCTGGTGATCAATTGGGCCGGGCCGGGCAAACCGGTCATGATGACCGGGCCGGCAGTGTCGGTGTTCGAGGGTGAAATCGAAATCTGAGCATCCGCTATTGATATTGATTGAGGCACAAATAAAAAGAGATGGCCGCGGCCATCTCTTTTTGCTTTCCGTGAACAGGTTCTCAGGACTCTTCGGCCAGGTCGCTCTCTTCCTCCTGCTCATCGTCATCCTGCGGCAAGGCCGTTTTCAGGCGATACAAGCGCTGCCGGTAGTTTCCTTCGGGACCGTTCAGGCTGCAATCGACGTCTTCGAACAGGCGGCCGATGCGGTTGAGCACCTGCCGCTCGTCGCCGGTCTCTATTAATATGAGGCGCCGTTTGCTGCGTGCATAGTAGTCGCGGATATCGACCACCAGGCAATGGCCGCAGTCAGCCTGTTTCAGATCGATCAACAAGGCTTCGGGCCGGGTCAGGCCAAACAGGATCGCCAGTTCCAATCGCGCCGCCAGGAACGGGTAAGCGCTCAAGAAATCGCGCGTCATGTGGCTGCGCGCTTCGACGGCCCAGGCCGCTGCCGCAGGCCGGTCGGCAATCTTGAACAGCAATTCGCGCGCATCGGCGTTGTCTTGCGCTGCGGCCTTCTGCAGCCAGTACACCGCACGCACGTCATTGGCAGGATCTTCGCGCCGGTTGCGCCAGGCGCTGCTGCCGCACTCCAGTTGCGCCAGCGCGTGCCCCATTTCAGCGGCGCGCTCGAGATAGTGCTGCGCATCGGCAAGATTGCGCTGAGAAAATTCCGGTTTCAGGTAAATCCGCGACAGGGCATACCAGGCTGCCGCAAGACCGCGCTCACCGGCGGCGGTCAGCCAGCGAATGGCCTTCTTGTAATTAGCGGAGCCAAACCCGGGGAACGCCCGCCCGCCATCCTCGTTCATGCGCGCAAAAAACAGACCGAGCGACAACTGCGCCGACTTGTCATCGGCATAGGCGCCCAATTCCAGCAATGACTGCGCCTCGTCCGCGTCGACCCCGGGAATCTCGGCCAGCACTTGGGACAAGCGCGACAGCAAGGTGATATTGCCCTCGCCCAAATGCCGGGCCAGCGCTTCTGCAGGCGCATTGAGTTGCGGCAGGCCGGCGCCGTATTGCGCCAGCAGGGAGCGCGCCAGCGGCAAAGCGCGACGGATGAAGTCTTCGCGATCCAGCCTGAGCCAGGCGGCGTCCGCCAATGCCAGCTGGGCGGGGCCGATGCCGGCGTCGGCGGCTTTCTGCGCCCATTGGGCGGCGATGTCGCGCTCAGGGGCCGGCTTCTCGCTTGCGTCAACGGACGCAGCGTCTGCCGCTTGCCGGCCGGCCTGCTGCTGAGCCAGCAGCCATTGCGCCTCGGCCGTGCCGGCGTTGGCCTCCGATTCGAGCGCCTTGACCGCCTTGCCGAGCATGGCCTGGGCTTCGGGCTGTGCCTGGTGGGCCAAGACCAGGCGGGCAAATGCCAGTCCTGCCAACTTGCGTCCGGCATCGAAAGCACGCTCATACCAGAGTACATATTCGAGCGGGCGCGGCGCCTGCGCCACCACCTCATAGGGAATGTGCTCGCCGATCAGCGTCCAGGCGTCAGGCACGCCCTGACGGGCCGCGCGGTCAAGCCAATGCAACGCGGTGGCGAAGCTCTGCGGCAATCCGTTGCCGCCGAATAAATAACGCCGGCCCAGCGCCAGCTGGGCTTCCGCCTGCCCGGCGCGCGCCGCGCGAATAATTGCCAAATCTTCCCGACTCGCCATAAATCAATCCAAGCACTCTTTCGAAGGAAAAAATTATCCCCTATAAATCAGAATATTTTTTTAATACGATCTTTAAGAGAACAAATTGGAGCTTTAAAACAACAATTCAAGTCTTTAACCGTATCTTAGGCGTGTCTTTATTGCCTCAAAGACAATCGAATAGCCGTGCGCCCCCTCGCAAGCTCCGAAAAATCCCGATTGTGGGAGATTCACCTCGAAAGCGTTAGAAAAAAACAACAGTCGCGCAGGCGTTTCGGAATTTCAACCAAAACTTCGCCCGCCAAACGACCAATCTGAGGCCAGCGCTAATGAGAACCCTTAATGTCTCACCATCCGACTAGATGTACGGATCCTCAAGACTATTTTTATAGAAGGATGTCAAATGAAAAAATCTCTGCTTGCACTGGCCGTTCTCGGCGCGTTTGCAGGTGCTGCACAAGCACAAAGCTCCGTCACCATCTACGGTATCGTTGATACCGGCGTTGTTTACACAAGCAAAGTTCAAACTACCGGCACTAACACTGGTAGCAAGTTCAGCCTGAACTCGGGCGTCGTTCAAGGTTCCCGTATCGGTTTCAAGGGCGTTGAAGATCTGGGCGGCGGTCTGAGCGCAGTGTTCCAACTGGAAACTGGCTTCACCAACGACAACGGCGGCCTGCAAGGTTCCGACCAAGTTACTTCCTCGAACCTGTTCCGTCGTAAATCGGTTGTCGGTCTGTCCGGCGGCTTCGGTACAGTCTTGGCTGGTCGTCAAACTGACTACGCCGACACTATCAGCGCGTACACTTCGGTGAACGACTTCGGCGGCGTTGTTTCCGCTGTTGGTTCGGGCCTGAACCGCCTGCAAGGTACTCGTACCAACAACTCCGTTACCTACACAACAGCAAATCTGGCTGGTTTCACAGCTAACGTGCTGTACGGTTTCGGTGAAACAGCTGGCAAGACTACAGCTGGTCAATCGTTTGGTCTGGGTGCCAAGTACGACAACGGCCCACTGGGTCTGGGTGCCAACTACTACCAATCGAAGCAAGGTACAACACCTAGCGACACTTCGCTGATCACAGCAGCTCCAACAGCTACTAACGCCGCAGCTATCGCTGCAGCAAATGCTCTGGCAACAGCTAACGTCGGCAACACAGCATACAAGGGCTGGAACCTGGTTGGTAGCTACCAGTTTGGCCCAGCACGCGTGTACGCTAACTGGTCGCGCGTCAAGCAAGATCTGCAAACTAACGCAGTGACTGGCCTGACACAAGCAACACGTACAACTGGTGCTACATTGGCCGGCGCAAACAAGGCCGACATGTATGAAATCGGTACTGCTTACTCCCTGACACCTTCCCTGAAGCTGTTGGCTGTTGTGGATCACACACGCGCCAGCTTTGACGGTCTGAATGGCAAGGGCAAGCTGACTCAAGTTAGCTTGGGTACTGACTACTGGCTGTCCAAGCGTACTGACCTGTACGCATTTGTGGCTAACATCCGCGCTAAGGACATGAAAAATCCAGGCGTTTTCAGCGACACTACTGGCAACGATTCCAGCCAGACAGCAGTTGCTGTTGGTATCCGCCACAAGTTCTAATTTAAGTCTCTGAACCTCCGGCGTGCAAACGCCGGAATCAGAACTTGATTGAACAATTCGGGCTTACATGAGAAATCATGTAAGCCCGTTTTTATTGGCAAGCGCCGAGCCTTCCGAATCTGATTAAAAAGTTGTCAGCACTAGCGTTAGCGGAGATAATCTCGCGATATTGCGGCAATGCAATCCGGCGCGCCTGGCGCGACCTTCCGGAACAACCATACTCAAAAAACGCACATGACCACCCATCTGGATTCCGATTCGATCGCCGACTATCTGCTCGACCATCCTCACTTCTTTGAGGAACACGCCGAATTGCTCGGCCGGATCAGGCTGACCAGCCCCTTGCTGGGTCGCGCCATCTCCCTGCAGGAACGCCAGATGGAAATCCTGCGTGAAAAGATCAAGGTGCAGGAATTGCACATGGCCGATCTGATGCGCATCGCCCAGGAAAACGACGAAATCACCGGCAAGTTCCAGGCCTGGACACGCGCCCTGCTGCTGGCGCGCAATGACGCCGACCTGCCGCAGACGCTGACCGGCAAGCTGCAGGAAATCTTCAATGTGCCGCAAGTCACCCTGCGTCTTTGGAACATCGCCGAAAACCACAATGACACCTGGTTTACCGCCGCCGTCTCGGAAGATGCGCGTATTTTCGCCAATGGACTGACGACACCGTTCTGCGGCGCCAACAACGATTTTGAAGCCGCCAGCTGGCTGGAAGACGCCACCTCCGTGAAATCGGTGGCAATGTTGCCGCTGCGCGTGGGCGCCGCGCCGGAAGCCTTTGGCCTGCTGGTGCTCGGCTCCCCCGACCCCAGCCGCTTCAGCGCCGACATGGCGACCGACTTCCTGAGCCGCATCGGCGAAACCGCCAGCGCAGCGCTGGCCTGCCTGCTACACTGATTTATCCCGACTTCCCTCCCGACCGTGTGAGCGCCGACGCCAACCAAGCCGAAATCGACCGCTATCTCGACAGCCTGCAGAGCCAGCGCATGCTGTCGCCACACACCGTAAGCAACTACGGCCGTGACCTGGCCGAGTTGTCCGAACTGGCGCAAGCCGCCGGTGCGGAGTTGGACGCGGTCTCCCATTTCCAGATACGCAAGTTCGCCGCGCAATTGCACGCCCGCGGCCTCAACGCGCGCTCCATCGCGCGCAAGCTGTCGGCCTGGAGAGGCTTCTACAACTGGCTGTCCGAACAGGGCCGGCTGAAATCGAATCCGGTTGACGGCGTCAAGGCCCCCAAGAAAGCCAGGCCGCTCCCCAAGGCGCTGGCCGCCGACGATGCCGTCCATCTGGTGTCGCAGGCCAATCCGCTCAAGGACGCCGCCGCGCCCGCCCAGCTATGCAATCGCGCCATGTTCGAGTTGTTGTACTCCAGCGGCTTGCGGGTTTCCGAACTGGTGGGCCTGGACGTGCAGTACCGCCAGGAAGCCGGGTATGTCTCCGCCGGCTGGATCGACATGGACAGCAATGAAGTGACCGTCACCGGCAAAGGCAACAAGATGCGCAGCGTGCCGGTCGGCAAACCGGCCATGGAGGCGCTCCGGACCTGGCTGACGGCGCGTGAAACGGTCGTCGCAGGTCATGCCGGCGCCGAGCGGCACGCGCTGTTCCTGAGCGAGCGCGGCGCGCGCATGTCGCCGCGGGTGGCACAGCTACGGCTCAAGGCGCACGGCCAGGCGCTGGGCCTGGCCACCAATGTCCATCCGCACGTGTTGCGCCACTCCTTTGCCTCACACGTCCTGCAAGGCTCGGGCGACTTGCGCGCAGTGCAGGAAATGCTCGGCCACGCCTCCATCAGCGCGACCCAGGTCTATACCTCGCTCGATTTCCAGCGTCTGGCGCAGGTCTACGACGCCGCCCATCCCCGCGCCAAGAAGGTCACCGGTAAATAAGCGTCGCCCCGCGCCCGCACAAAGCCCCCGCCGGCGAATTGCGGCATAATTCGGGTAAGTCATCCGACCGGCCGCGCATCTGCTGCCATCCGACGCCAGCCATATCAGCCATACCATGAAATCCAAAACCGACACCTCCGCCAACGCCCTTGCCCACGATCCCGCTGCAGCGCAGGCTCTGGCCGAGCTGCAATTGCGCGATGCATCGGTGCGCGTCACCCAGGCGCGCGTCAGCGTCATGGCGGCGCTGCTGGGCGCGCGCAGCGCCGTGTCGCATCAGGATATCCAGGACAAGCTGGTCGACATGGACCGCGTCACGCTGTATCGTGCGCTCGACTGCCTGACCGAAGCCGGGCTGGCGCACAAAATCGCCAGCGATGACCGCATCTTCCGCTACAACGCCGGCACCGGCGCCGAACATCACGACCACGGCAATCATGGCGGCCACCAGCACGCCCACGGCCATGCCCAGCATCAGCACGGCCATTTCAAATGCACGCGCTGCGCCCGGGTGTTTTGCCTGGATGGCAGCGGCGAAGCTGGTTTTCTTGAGAGTGTCTTGCCTTCATCGGGCAAACGCCAGACCACCGCGGCGCAATTGCAGACCGCCCTGCAAAAATCCCTCGGCAAAGGCTTCCGCAGTCACGAAATCGAACTGACCATCAAGGGCTGGTGCGCCGACTGCGCGGACGAGTGAACTCCAGCTGAAGTCCGGCTGAAGTCCGGCTGAATGACGACCGAACACGGCTGGATTCTCGCCTAGGCGCCGGCCAGGCGACGCAGATGGGCTGCCAGTTGCCGCACCGAACGCACCTTCACGTCGACATAGGTCGGATGCATCGTTTGCATCCTGCGCACGCCGGCCGGTGAAAAATGCGGATTGCCGGCCAGATACTGGGTGATCCACGCCGTGCGCATGCCCAGTTCCTTGGCTGATTTCAAGTTGACTACGGTGTCTTCCACCAGAATGCAGCGATGCGCGGGAACGCGTTCACGCGCCAGCAGCTGTTGCAGCATTTGCCGTGACGGCTTGGGCTTGAGCTTGCCGTGCACGCGCATCGACTCGATAGAAATGTGCTTGTCGAAATGACGATGCAGGCCGAGATGCCGGACCACGTCGCGCGAGTAACGCAACGGTGCATTGGTCAGCAGGATCTTGCGTCCCGGCAGGCGTTCCAGCAGATTCAGCAGGCCGCGCTCGGCGCGGATCATGCCGAACAGATCGTCGAAGTCATGCGCATCGCGCAGGAAGTCTTCCGGCCGCACCTGATGATGCTGCACCATCCCCAGCAAGGTCGCGCCGTACAGGCGCCAGTAGCGCTGGCGCATCGCATTGACAGCATCCTGGTCGGCCGGCAACCCTTGCTCCTTCAGCACGCGTTCCATGAACAGGTTCATGTTCGCGTTGATCGCGGGGAAGATCGCGTGCGACGCGTTGTGCAGGGTGTTGTCGAGATCGAAAAGCCAGAGCGGTTGAGAACTCATTTCACCCTTCTCCGCGAGATGCGTTCTTGCCCAAAGAGGCGCTGGCAAGGCGTGCGACGCGTCGCGTAGCGGTGCTACGCGCAAGGAGCACAACGCGGCCAGCGCCTCTTTGGGCAAGAACCCTCCGGGAACGTCCTGTTTGGGCGTATTGCTGCGTTGCGCCGCTTGCCAAGGGAACCACCCTTGGCTGCGCGACGCGCCTTGCACTACATCCCAAACAGGATCGTTCGCACTCGCGGAGAAGGGTGAAATGAGTTCTAATATTCGGCACAGTCAAAAGAAATGAGATAAGTGAAGAAAGCGCAACGATGCGACGCCTGATTATAGTGACATTCAGCTGGCTGTTCTGCCTTTATCTGCCGGCTGCAAACGCCGTCGATACGCCACCCCGGACCCCGCGTGCAGAGCATCGCGGCGCGCTGTTCAAAGTGCAGGACGCGCACCACACGCTGTATCTGTTCGGCACCATCCACGTCGGCGCCGCCAGCTTCTATCCGCTGGAGCCGCGCGTGATGCAGGCGCTGGAGCAGGCCCCGGCGATCGCCCTCGAAATCGATCCGAACAAGACGCCCGCCATGCAGGCGGCGGTGCTGCGCTACGGTTTCTATCCCGAAGGCCAGAGCTATCAGACTGATCTCAGTCCGCAACTGCAGCAGCAAGTGCAGGCCGCGCTCAAAAAGTACGACGTCCCCGCAGAAGCGGTCACACGCTTTCGCCCGTGGATGATCGCCAGCCTGCTGACCGTGCAGGAGTTCGGCAGCAAGGGCTATCGCGCCGACCTCGCCGTCGACAGTCACCTGGCCGACTTCATCGCCAAACGCAACAAGCCCGTGATTGAACTGGAAGGCGCCGAAACACAGCTGGCGCTGTTCGGTGCGCTGAGCCGGCAACAGCAGAGCCTGCTACTGGAAGATACCCTCAAGGAGCTCGACGATCCCGACAGCGCAGCGCGCGTAGTGGAATTGGCCGAATTCTGGCGCACCGCCAACCTGACCGGCCTGCAGAGCCTGCTGGACGACATGGCCGGCGACGGCAGCTTCGTCGGCCGTTTCACCAAGGAGGTCTTGCTGGACCAGCGTAACCCGGCCCTGGCCGAACGCATCGGCGGCTTGCTCAGGAGCCGCGACCGCATTTTCGCCGCCATCGGCATCCTGCATCTGGTCGGCCCGACCGGCGTGCCGGCCTTGCTGCAACAGCGCGGTTTCAAGGTCGAACGAATTTACTGAATCCCCTCGCGCGCGTGGCCGTAAAAAAAGCGCCGCCGGTTTCCCGGGGCGCTTTTTTACGTGATGCGCTTGCGATGTTCAGTGCGAGCGGATCATGGTGCCGAATGCCTGTTCGGTCAGCACTTCCAGCAGCAGCGAATGCTCGATGCGGCCATCGATGATGTGGACGGTGTTCACGCCTGATTTGGCGGCATCCAGCGCCGACGAAATCTTCGGCAGCATGCCGCCCGAGATCGTGCCGTCTTCGAACATTTCGTCGATCTCGCGCGCCGACAGGTCGGTCAGCAGGTTGCCCTTCTTGTCTTGCACGCCGGCAATGTTGGTCATCATGATCAGCTTTTCGGCATGCAGGATCTCGGCGATCTTGCCGGCCACGACGTCGGCATTGATGTTGTAGGCCTGGCCGTCGTCACCGAAGCCGATCGGCGAAATGATCGGGATGAAGGCGTCGTCCTGCAGCGCCTTGACTACCGCCGGATTGATCGCCTCGATTTCACCGACAAAGCCGATATCGAGGAATTGACCCGGATTTTCCTTGTCCGGCATCTGCATCTTGCGCGCGCGGATCAGGCCGCCGTCCTTGCCTGTCAGGCCGACTGCCTGGCCGCCGTAATGGTTGATCAGCATCACGATGTCCTGCTGCACTTCGCCGCCCAGCACCCACTCCACCACTTCCATGGTTTCTTCGTCGGTGATGCGCATGCCTTGCACGAAAGTGCCCTGCTTGCCGATTTTCTTGAGCGCGTTGTCGATTTGAGGTCCGCCGCCATGCACCACCACCGGATTCATGCCGACCAGCTTCAGCAGGATCACGTCGCGCGCGAAACCGTGCTTGAGGCGCTCCTCGGTCATCGCATTGCCGCCGTATTTGACGACGATGGTCTTGCCGTGGAATTTGCGGATGTACGGCAACGCTTCGGCCAGGATTTCAGCCTTGATGATGGGGTCAACGTCGGTCAGGTCGGTCAAGTCGGTCATGTGCAATTCCTGGGCAGGAGAGATATTCGGAATGTCCGCGATTTTACATGGAAAGCGCGATCCGATTGTGGCGGAGTTGACGTTTTATCGGCCTCACGCAAAATCGGCCTGCGCCCGGCAACCCGCACCGGCCATGCATGGGCGAGGCTCAGCCCGGGCAGTTGCGCATTTCCTGGTTGGGGAATTTGGCCTTGAGGCCGTCCAGCGCGGTCTTGGTTGCCGCATCGACATTGCGCCATTGATAAGCCTGCTTGTTCGAGGTGACGTTGCGCGCCATGATGCGGGCGCTGCGCACGCCCTGAGGAATCAACCGGCCGATGTAGGCCTTGGCCGCTTCTTCGGTCTTGAACACGCCCAGCGAAATGGCCCAGCGCAACGCCGGATTGGGTTGCGATTCCGGCATCACGTAGAAGTCCTGGATGCCGAGGCGGCGCAGCTCGGCAGATTTGCGTTCGGCACCCTCCTTGCCATCCTGCGAGGGAATGTAGACCATGTGGCTGGCGGCTTCCTGCACGCTGCGGGTGGTCGGTTTGATCGCCAGGTTGAGGCTGCTCAGCTGTATGTCGAACTTGCGCACTTCGACAGCGTTGAAGTTGCCCATTTCCGTGCAGGCAACGACCGGCGCAGGCGGAGCAACGGGGTCGGGGTCGGCGGCGGCCTTGGTCTCCGGCGGGGTAGCATCCGGCTTGCGATCCTTGGCGATGTCGGCGGTTGCGACCGCAGCGTCAGGCGCATCGGCCTTGGCCGGCGTCACCAGCTTCTCGCTGTTGGCCGGCAGGATGGTCAGCGTTTCGGGATGCAGTTGCTGCGCCAGGCGCTTGGGTTCATGGCGCTCGGCGGCGGTCGCGCCGAGATAACCCCGCTGCATGGCGAACAGGGCCGCATTGCCGATCAGTAGTAGCCAAAAAAGCAATTTCAGCATGGTAAGCCGTCAGTCCGATTTGTCGAAGTCATCGCCTTCATTCCGCCGCAGCCGCGTGCAGGCCGATCAGCACCAGATTATCGACTTTTTCGCAGGGCGTTGACAAATACGGCGCCAGCACCTGCCCGGCGCCGCCCGCCAACACGCACAGCACCTCGCCGTGAGTATGAGATC